>Ga0233451_10000778_pt1 | contig 31461 bp, 25 predicted proteins | sample 011ome_29_FD_183052 | JGI IMG/M metagenome (GOLD analysis project Ga0233451, IMG submission 183052) | Coastal salt marsh microbial communities from the Groves Creek Marsh, Skidaway Island, Georgia - 011504CT (spades assembly) | ecosystem: Environmental > Aquatic > Marine > Intertidal zone >... | reverse complement strand
CTGTATCTTGTCGATGCAAAGGATGGCCGGTTACCTGGAGATCATGACATTGCCACGCTATTACGCGGACAGGGCAAACCGGTGGTTTTGGTCGCCAATAAGATTGATGGTCAAAACCCCGATTATGTTTCTGGAGAATTCGCTGAGCTTGGCTTTGGTGAACCCTGCCTCATTTCGGCCTCTAATGGGCATGGTGTGGCCATCTTGATGTCGGATGTCGTTCACCCGCACCTGCCGGTGGTCGATGCGTCCGAATCGGAACATCAATCCAGAGGTATCAAAATGGCTGTGGTCGGTAGACCCAATGTCGGCAAATCGACATTGGTAAATCGGATGCTAGGAGAGGATCGAGTCGTTGTTTTCGACCAAGCGGGCACGACTCGGGACAGCATCTATATTCCTTTCGAGCGAGAGGGGCAGGAATATACCATCATCGATACCGCTGGAGTTAGGCGCAGGGGGCGCATTTCTGAGGCGGTTGAAAAATTCTCCGTCATCAAAGCCCTCGATGCTATCGCCGATGCGAATGTGGTGATCCTGATGATCGATGCCCATGAAGGTCTAGTCGAGCAGGATTTACACCTTTTGGGCCATGTGCTGGAGGCCGGTAGGGCGCTAGTCATTGCTATCAATAAATGGGATGGTACGGACCAATCCCAGAAAGATTTCATCAAAAATGAACTAGCACGTCGGCTAACGTTTATCGATTTTGCCAATATCCACTATATTTCAGCGCTTCATGGCTCGGGTGTTGGCCTACTTTATCAGTCGGTGCAGAAGTCTTTTGTCTCGGCAACCAAACCTTTGTCGACTACGCGATTGAATAAAGTCTTGGCTGATGCGCTTGCAGAGCACCAACCGCCGATGGTTCACGGACGTCGAATCAAACTGAGATATGCGCACGCTGGGGGTAGCAACCCGCCAATTGTGGTAATCCACGGTAATCAGACGGACGCGGTGCCGGAGGCCTATAAGCGTTATTTGCAGAAGCGATTTCACAAGGCGCTTGATCTTCAGGGCACGCCGCTGCGGGTGGAATTTAGAACTGGAGATAATCCCTTTAAAGGCCGAAAAAACAAATTAACCGAGCGCCAAATTGGTCGGAAGCGACGATTGATGCAGCACGTCAAAAAGCTTGCGAAAAAGAAAAAACACTAGCCCATAGATGTGAACAAGGCGCCGCATAAGCGCCCTACACAGAAGACCCGCTTGCAAATGGGTCGCGTCTCAGCATTCAGTCAAATTAAGCGCGCTACGGTAGATCTAAAAATAACGATGGGTCGACCCGCGCGCCATTGAGGTTGACGCTAAAGTGTAGGTGTGGGCCGGTTACTCGTCCGGTTTGCCCAACTTGGCCAATGACCTCACCTGCCTCTACCCATTGCCCCTTAACGGTATCAATGGCGCTTAGATGGCAATACAGGGTGATCAGCCCTTGTCCATGGTCGATCAGAATGGTTTTACCGTTGAAGAAATAGTCGCCGGTGACGGCAACGGTGCCAGCGGCTGCTGTCATGACTGGCGTGCCGGTCGGTGCGGCAATATCAAGACCTGAATGCGGGCTGCGAGGTTGTTGATTGAGTATCCGCCGCTTGCCAAACGGCGACGAGATTCTGCCCGCAACCGGCAGTTTGAAATCGAGCTGCACAGCGAGACCTGTTTCTGGGTTGATGGCGGTGTCTCTCAAAGGAGTAAAAGATGCAAAGACCGCCAGCATTTCGTTACGTTCTCGACCGATGCGATCGTAGTCTCTTGCCGGTGGGGAAACCTTGTTGTTATCCGAAATCGTAAGGTGCTCCTCGGCATAGGCTTTGTCTCTGACCTCGAAGGTAATGCTGCTATTCTCCAAGCTCAAGAGGTTGGGACCGGGCGACTGATCAAGTGATAACCCCACCAATGCATATCGCTCAGTAGGTGTTCCAGTCAAGAAGACTGGCTTTCCCTGAAAGTACGCCGCATCGACCGTTTCCGGGATCGGGATAATCGCGATGCCCCCGGGAACTGGTTCATGTTTGGGCCCCGCGTGGCTGGCGTTTGGAAGCATCGCGATAAGGGTTACCCACCATAGAAAAGATCGCAGCTTCAACGTTTTGGTGCTTCTAAAGTGGTTGATTTAAGATTTTGGATTTGGGCCTCTGCTGCGCCATCAGCGAATTCAATTCGTACCAAGTCACCGGTGGTTGTGCCGGTCACGGAACGAACGATTTTGCCTGATGGATCTCTGACTAAAGTGTAGCCTCGTTCGAGGACTGCCAGCGGGCTTAATGCATCGAGTTTGCCGGCGAGCAGCGCAAGTTCATTTTGGTGTTGATTGATCTTGAGCTTGAACGCTGCGGGTAAGCGGGTGTGAATTTGTGCGAGGGCCTGACTTTGGGTGGCTAGCTGGTGCCCGAGCGCGAGCTTGAGCCGGTTCTTCGTTTGACTCAGGTCTGGGGCGCTGATCACTCGGGTTACGCTCAAGGATAGCTGTCTTTGCAGGCCCACTAGCCGCGACCGTAATTCCGATAGAGTTTTTGATGGGTCTCGAAGTCTTCGGGTTAAGCTCTCAACGGCCGCTCTGTCCATGGCCAAGCGCTGACGCTGTCGACGGGTGATTCGCTGCCCCAATTGATCGAGCGTTTGCATCCATTCAGTCTGATCCGGGGCAAGCATCTCGGCAGCTGCCGATGGGGTGGCAGCTCTGACATCAGCAACAAAATCTGCAATGGTGACATCCGATTCATGCCCAATGGCACTCACCACTGGAAGACGACTGTCGGCAATCGCAAGCGCGACGGGTTCAGTATTGAAAGTCCATAAGTCTTCCAGGGAGCCGCCACCTCGAGTTAACAATATGGCATCGAACGGTGCTGCCAGGTAGTCATTGGCCATGGCAATCGCAGCGACGACCTGATCAGCAGCTTGTGCACCTTGAACCTGGCTTGGGATGATGGTACAGCGCAACGCGGGGAAGCGCCGATGGATCACGCTTAGGACATCTCGCACGGCCGCACCGGTGGGCGAGGTGATAATCGCGAGATGTTGGGGTAGCTCAGGAATGGCACGTTTTCGATCTTGGTCGAAAAGGCCTGCCTCTTGCAGACGGCCTCGCAGCTGTTCGAAAGCGCGTCTGAGCTCGCCGACGCCTGCCTCCTCCATTTGCTCGGCAATAAATTGATACTCACCCCTTGCCTCATAAAGGCTAATCTTGCCTCGAATTAATACTTTCATGCCATTTTTTGGTTGAAATCGAACCCTTTGATTTCGGTTTCGAAACATCGCCGTTCGTAACTGTCCCCCTGCATCCTTCAGAGTTAGATACCAGTGACCTGATGCAGGCACACTAAAGTTTGAGATTTCGCCTTCTACAAAGACCAAGGGGAATTCGCCTTCCAGCAATCGTTTGGCGGCGCGATTGAGGTCGCTAACTGAAAAAATTTCAGCGTTGACCCCTTCGCTGGCGGTATTCCTTGGTCTCATCTCGTTTTAACTCGATTTAGCAGGCGGGCCAGAGGGCCCTCGATGGCTTTTGAAATGCTGATATCTTGATGCGGCATCAGATCTTGGTTAGCAACGAATTCCGTTCCAGCATAGGGATCTTTCACGCCGGAATCGATATCCGTGATCGCTTCAATCACAGCCATACCACAAAGCGGCACGTAAAAGTCAGAGTAGCCTCCTTCATGATTCAATACGAGCCTGCCTTCACAAAGCTCGTCTGCAAGAGACTTGATTTTCTTCGTGAGGCTGCGGTAGTGGTTAGCTACGAGTAACATGTGGCTTAATGGATCAAAATAGGCTGCATCAAAACCGCAGGCAACAATGATGAGATCAGGTTGAAATGCTCTAAGCGCGGGTTCAATAACGGCGTCCATTGCCTTGAGATAAGCGCCGCCACCGCACCCAGCGGGTAAGGGAATATTGATGTTAAAACCGTCTCCCGGGCCATCTCCGGTCTCTTCGATCTTACCCAGATTAACGGGATACAGCATTTCCTGATGGATCGATAAAGTTAAGACATTCGGGTCGTCAAAAAAGGCCTGTTGGGTGCCATTGCCATGATGGACATCCCAATCAACGACCGCTACACGGTTGACTAAGTTTTGGGCCCGGGCTTCTAAAATCGCGAGCCCAATATTGTTAAAAATACAAAAACCTCGGCCACGGTCCCGTTCTGCATGGTGGCCCGGTGGCCGAGTTAAGGCATAGGCATTTCCAACCTGGCCCAACATGACCGATTCCACTGCAGCAAAAGTGCCGCCAACTGCAAGTCGAGCAATATCAAACGACCCTGGGCCTGCAAGGCAAGCTTGTCCTACGGAACCGCCGCTGGTTTCGCTAGTGGCCCGAACCAGCTCGATATATTCTCGGGTATGAAAGCGTTCGAGGGTCTGCTGAGAGGCTGCCGAGTGCGCAAGGTCGATCAGCTGAGGCGTCATACCATAAGCGTCAAGTAGGTTTTTGAGCCGCCGCTTGGTTTCTGGATTCTCTAGATGTAATCCTGGCTGAAACGCGCCGCCCGCTGGCAACTGTCCGAGGGCAGCGCCATTATCATGCCACATGTAGCGTTCGTTCCACACAAAACCAGTACCTTTCGACATGTTTTAGATGCTCTTTCGATGACTCGATGAAAGTCTTGATCATAGCGGTCGTCCGACGAAGGCGCCACTTCCTCCTCTAACCACATTTTCCTGGCTAAATTTTTATGGGTTAGGTCAGATCATCTATCGAAGGTCTCAAAAATATTTACCGCGCTGTATAGATCGATGAGGGTTGTCGATTTATGAGGTATTGGTGTTGGTTTATTGGGTAAAGCTAATAAGAAATGTTAGCTCTTAAATATCCACGCTTGGCTCTAGCGATTATTGAGCCAATGATTACCACTTAGCGGGTCAGAAGTCGTCCCGATTATTCTAAAGCTAATTTGAAGCTGAACCGTGGGGGCTGGTTTTAGCCTATGATGCCGTACCGAGAACTCAACCACTGTGGTAGGCAGAATAACTAGCACGGGCGGTGATCTTTCTCCTTTACGGCCCCTTTCTATGGAAATAAGTGAGATTAGCGAGCAATCTTGATGATGCAAGGCATTAGAAGACCTCATTCGTTAAGGTGACACATCAGTCAAGGATAGCCTCAAAATATTGAGACCGTGTTTTTGTGCGTAGGGTGATAAATCAATTGGATGTTTAGCGCCAGGTATTGGTTACAAGCAAAGAGAACCGTTTTAAACTTGGTTTAAGGACACCAATTTGCTTCCGAGTTTGTGGGCGTGGGTTGCTAAAGCATCGATAGGCGCTCTTTAGAGTCTTATTTTGCGAGGCTAACAACTAGCCTTTGAGTGGTGTTTGCGCCTCTTAAGTCGACGGGTAGCGTTTGGAGTAGCTTTCCCGTAGGACGCTGAAATTGCACCTCATATCGTCGATTCTCTAAGCCCTTCATGGCAAACGATTCGTTCCTTCGAATCATGAATCGATTGATAAGTCGGGGTTCGCCATTTTTGAAGCCGATTAATTTCGCACTAATAGCATCTCGGCCACCGATATTTGAAAATACAACGTTATAGTCGCCGGTAAGGCGTAGGCGCTTACCATCCACAAAACCTGTCTGAATAAGCCCATTCGTTGAATCAAAGAGTGTCCAGTCGTCAGAATCGATTATAGTATTTGAAAATGGGACGGCATCGCGGCCACCGAGGTGCGACGGCTCATCATCCACAAAGCTTGGATTATTGGTGGCGCCGTTGCGTCCAGATACTGTCCAATCGGTGGGTCGGTTCGATGCATGAAGCTGATTTAGCTGAACTAATATCGAGTTACGCAAAAAAGCCACTTGGGGGTCTTGAAGGGTAAAGAGAGAGATGAAAGCGAGGCAACCGATGCTAAGCATTGTGCCCGTAAGTGTCGCAAGAGAAAGCGCTTCACCGCGATGCGTTTTGGTTTTCGACGTTTGGAGATTTGTTGCTGTATTATGGTCTGCGATTAGACGGGCTTCTTGTTCGAGCAAAAAATCGTAGTGATTTCTTTTATCTGGGTCAGATAGCACTGCATAGGCTTGGTTGAGCGCAGTCATTTTGGCATGGGCGGTTGCATCTTCTGGATTGAGATCAGGATGGTGCTTTTGCGTAAGAGATTTAAATGCAGCCCTAATCACATGATCTGGCGCAGAGTTTGCGACGCTCAGGATTTGGTAATAGGTTTTTTGCAGAGCCATATCTGGAAAAACTATCGCATACGCTTTTTATTTTCAATGCACTACAGACCAGAGAGCGATGCGGCGCGCCCTTTCATTTTGATAGGCAAACGCTTTCAAAGGATAGTCGCTGCGGGGTCTTGGCGCTCAGACAATAATATCCCCAGCTTCTTATCTAGGCCAAGTTTGAAATAGTCTTCTCTCAGGGGAAAACACGCGACTTCCCGGACATGAGCGCATGGCGTCACAGCTAGGATAGATTCGATTAGTACGGGTTACGATGCAGCCCTGTAGAGGCTCATAGGGGCTTCCTTTTCGCGCTATAGGCCCAACTCGCATTCAAGTGCTTATAATCGGTAAGGCGCTCTGTCGCGGTAGCGTTATCAAGTGCGGCGGATCTCAAGCGACTGAATGTCGCAGACGCATCAAGACTTTTCCCTGGGCCGAATGATAGAGTGATGATTTCGTAGCAAGGCGTCACGCGCGCCGTGACGCAGCGAATGGGATTTACGGGGTGGTGTAAAACACACCCGCTGGACTGTTTAAACAATGATAAGAGGATCGAAACCATGAAACCACTCGAAGGCATTACCGTGTTGGAGTTTTCAACGATGATTACCGCATCTTTTGCAGCCATGATGATGGCCGAACAAGGGGCGCGGGTGATCAAAGTAGAGCCGATCGAGGTTGGTGACCCTATGCGATATATCGGTTCGAGCAAAGGTGGGATTGCCGCGCTATTCGCCAACTGTAATCGTGGTAAGCGTTCGATTCGAGTCAATATTAAGGAGGCTTCCGGTCAGGCTCTGATTCAAGAGTTGGTATCAGAGGTTGACGTATTTATTCATAATTTTCGTCCGGGGGTCATGGATAAACTCAATTTGGGTAGTGAAGCGATGCGCGCGATTAATCCAAAATTGGTGTACACAGCAATTTCGGGATTCGGTAAGGAAGGCCCCTTGGGAACAGCGCCTGCTTATGACCCCATAATTCAGGCGCATGCAGGACTAACAGCGACCCAAGGTAAGGCAGACGTGCCGGCTTTTTTTAGGACTTTGATTTGTGACAAGATTACGGCGTACACAGCCTGTCAGGCTGTCACTTCTGCGCTGTTTTATCGGGAACGCACTGGCGAGGGGCAGCATATTGACCTGTCGATGCTCGATGCAGGGTTGTTCTTTATTTTTCCGGATGGATTTCAGAACCATACGCTGCTTGATGAGGATGCCACAACCGAACCGCTGTTGATTGATCTACTTTATGAATTAACGCCTACCAAGGATGGGGCTGTAACGATCTCTGCCGGTAACCAAGATATGCAAATGCGCTCCCTGATTGCGATTGGAATGGAACACCTTTTAGCGGATGACAGGTTTAATAGCTTTGAGAAACTGGTGACAAATCTCGAAGAGTTTCAATCACTCGTGGCTGAACAGTATCTGCAATACACCACCGATGAGGTGATTGCCATGCTTAAGAAGGCTGATGTTCCCTGTGCGCGTTGTCTGACCAAAGACGAGGTTTTAGCTCAAGAGCAGCTAGCCGCCAATGATTCAACTGAAGTGATTGAGCACCCACTCATGGGCAACATGCGGGTTATCAAAGCCCCACCCCGATTTGGTGGTGAGCGGTTGCGGCCGTCCAGACCTAGCCCTGATCACGGTGAACATACGCAAGAAGTGTTAGCGGAATTTAACGTGTCAGCAGAGCGCATTTCGGCGTTAACGACTGATGGCGTCATAAAATAACGCCAAGCGCGCAGCATCGAGCCCAACTAGCCAACAATACCGCTGTCCCTTAGGGCTTCAATAGCATCCTCGTTGAATCCAAGTTCTGAGAGGACAGCATTGGTATGTTCGCCAAGTTCGGGGGCTTTTTTGACACCGACCTGAGCGAGGCCGTCGACGTTAACCGGATCGTTGATGATTTTCTCGATACCGATCGCTTCCACAGGTCGGGTGACCATACGGTTCAAAGTCAAGTGCTCGTCGTTATCCAGATCGCTGAACCGCATGACCGCCTCGATTGGTAATCCCAGCTCTGTTTTTAAGATGGTCATCCATTGATCGCAGGTCTTGGTCGCAAACTTGTCTCTAACGACTTGAGTTAATGCCGCACCATTTTCAAAGCGAAGTTCCGCAGTTGCGAATCGCTCATCGGCAAGGACTTCCAAGGCGTCCAAACCCATTAGCAAACGATCGAAATCCTCATCTGTCCTGATCATCGACAACTGAACCCAGCGATCATCAAGGGTTTTGTAGAGCGCGCCAGTCAGACGGGGTAAATCATAAGGACTTAAATCGCCATCCGCCAAGGCGGCTTGTGCAATACAAGACGCTGACCACAGGCCATTAGCTAGGAGCGAGGTATGTACTTTAGAGCCCTGGCCGGTTTGTGCGCGTTTAAGTAAAGCGGTGACAATGCTGGCATACATCGCAACTGCGGTTGGATGGTCACCTAGACCCGGTAGCGCTTGTACCGGTTCTATACCGGCATGTCGCATTTTGTCCATGAGCCCCGAACGATTCCAGTAGGCGACTAAATCAAAAGCTTCATTTTCACTGTCTGGGCCAAGCTCACCGTATGGCGTCAGAGAGGCGTAGATCATTTTGGGGTTGAGGTGGTTGATGTCCTCATAATTAAGTTGCAGCTGACGACGAAGGGGGATGGGCTGATTGGTCACGTAAATATCGCACGACCGAATGAGCTGGTGAAGAATTTCAATACCTTCGGCACTTTTTAAGTTCAATGCCATCGATCGCTTGTTACGAGCGTCCATTGCCCAGGTGTAATTTGCCTCGGCATTGGGTGTAAAGGGTAAACTAGCGTATTGCCGGTAACCATCGCCGGTTATCGGTGCCTCGATCTTAAGCACGTCAGCACCGCGATCTGCAAGCATGGTGGTAGCGACCGGGCCGGCAATCCAGCTGCCCACATCCAATACTTTTAATCCGTCAAACAACATCACGTCATCCACCTGCATCCCTCCTCAACCTAGTCTATCGATAAGCTTACTTGAGTCCTGCAGCTTCGTCTGCAATCCGTTGAAGCTCTGCAAGCAATTCTGTTCGAACCGTAGTGGCGTGCCGTTCAATAGCTTCGATACGCTCAGCTTCAAATCCAAGTCCCTGTAAAATCTCGCGATTGGCCTCACCCAAGCTTGGCGGGTTACCCTTGACGCGGCCGGGGGTTTCAGACAGTTGTACAAGATTACCGACGGTTTGGCAGGCGCCAGCCCCTTCTAGGTGTATTTCCGTGAAATAATCATTTGCCAGCGCTTGAGAATCTTTGAGGACATCCTTCCAGCTATTAACTCGTTCCCAAATAATCTCAGGTTCTTGGGATAAGAATTCGATCCACGCTTCTGTAGTTTTGCGTCCAAAAGCGGTTTTAAAGGCCGCGCGCACTTCATCGGTATCCGCATCGGTAAGCCCAGCACCTAAACGCTGCCCAGGGGTTTGAAATCTCGGGTCCAGCGACAGAGGCAACATATCGGCAAAAATGCAGAGCCGGTCCCAACTTTCTTGATCCATGACTTGTGCGAGCATGATCGCGCCATCATCTAGGGTGCGGTACACGCCGTAGAAGCCCGCAATATTTGGGTGGTGATTTCCGGATCGAGGCAGATCGGCTTGAGTAAGCGCAACATGAGTAAGCTCCCATTGCTGTAGCCATAATGCGGCCCCTAAAGCGCTGGTCTGAACCAGCTGGCCGGTGCCATGACGATCCCGGGCAAATAAGGCAGTCATGATTGCGAGCGCCAATTGCATCGCCCCTGCGGTATCCAAAACAATGGCGCCTGGGAGTGCAGGTTCAAGATCCTTGTAGCCGGTATGGTGAATCAATCCTCCTCTACTAGCGGCAACTCCATCGAGCATCGCTTTGTCTCGATCGGGACCCTTGGGGCCAAACCCATTGACCATAGCGTAGATTAATTGGGGGTGTTGCGCCTTGAGCGCGTCATATCCTAGACCAAGCGCCTCAAGCGCAGCATGTCGATAGTTGGTTAGAAATATGTCGGCGGTCGCAATCAGCGCTTGCATGGCTTGTAAACCTGCTTGCGTTTTTAGGTCAATGCAGAGCGACCGTTTGCCCCGATTGACAGCCGCGTACTGGGGACCCACTGTGCCAGCAGGCGTGTTGTTGTAACGCCCATGGGTATACCGACTCGGATCCCCGAGAGGGGGTTCAACTTTCAATACCGTTGCGCCCATATCTCGCAAATAGAGTCCTGCAGCGGGGCCTTGTACGGCAACAGTCATTTCGATCACGGTAATACCCTCAAGTGGCTCTGGCATAGGTAACCCTCCTTTTTGTTAAGCATGCGATAACCAAGGCTTGATTTGAACCAGAGACCTGTACCTAAATGGACTTAAAGGAGCAGATCATGCAAATACGAACTTTAAGAGAGCTACAAGCATTGAGTCAGGCGCCCATTTGGCCGTCTGATTTTGCTGAGGTAGCGCTTATGATCGACCTGAGTGGCGCCCCTCTCACTGATCCAGAAACCCACCTGGTGAATCGCTGGCTGCAGCGTTTGCCGGTGCCATCTGTTGGCTTAAACCCCGGGTCGGCTTCAGATTCGCTCAGGCTCGATGTGCTGGTCGAAACTGAGGCTGCCGGATATGAGCTCCTAGAGCGTATTCGCCTGCGACCGAAGGCGGCATCGGTATTGGTACAGACCACAAGAATGACCCTAGGGCTGCCTGTGGCGTCTGGGTTGGTGATTGAATCATTAGGCTACGGCATGCTGCAAGCTGGTAGCGAATTTACAGACTGGCTGCAGCATCAACCGATGCGTGCCTCGAAGACTCCGGTTGCCGAGCCGGTCCACCTTGACCGACAGGATAGCACTCTGAATATTACCCTTGCGCAGCCAGAGAACCGTAACGCCCTATCTGTCGCCATGCGAGATGGATTAACCGATGCTTTTTCACTGGTTGCGATGGACCCAAGCATCGAAGATGTCATCGTTAGAGGAGAGGGGCCTTGCTTTAGTGCTGGAGGCGACTTGAGTGAATTTGGGTCCTGCCGAGATGTCAGTGATGCCCATCGCATTCGACAGCTTCGGATGCCGGCAAGTGTGTTAGCTGAGGCCAGCGAACGCTATACTTTTTATCTTCATGGTGCATGCATTGGTGCCGGCATCGAATTACCCGCCTTTGCTGAAAGAATTATTGCGACCCCGGACACCGTGTTTCGCCTGCCTGAAGTTGCGATGGGGCTGATTCCTGGTGCCGGTGGCTGCGTGAGTATCACCAAGCGAATCGGCAATCAAAGGACTAACTGGCTGGCGATCTCTGGCACCGAATTATCTGCAGAACAGGCTTTGGCTTGGGGTTTGATCGACGCTATAGCCGATTAGTTTGGCTTAAGTCTTCCTGTAAATGATCTTGCCATCCCGAATGGTCATTCGAACCAAATCAGCAGAAAGTCGATTCCGCACGAGCTGCCAAGGCAGGCTGAGCAGGCACGCATCCCCGGGTCCACCGGGCTGAATAATTTGGGGTGTGAAAGGGTGGTCTAAGGTGCCCAGATAGCCCATGAGGGCTTGTTCTGGCGTTATGTCTTCATCGACCCCCATGATTAACCCACTTTGAGTAGTGCGATCAACAGCTGCTTGCATAGCTTTCCAAGGATCGGGATTACCAAAGGGGAGGTCAGTCCCGAAAGCGACTGATATGCCCGCTTGGCGAATCGAGTTGACCCGGTAAAGCGTTGCCTGCTCATCCTTTGTAAAAGCCTCGGCATAATCGTCGCCCCGAGACTCGATGAAATTTGGTTGAGTGACCACGGAAAGATTGAGAGCTTTGATGATCGGTATGATGGCTTCGGGAATTACTGAGGCGTGTTCGATCCGATCACCTTGAATACATCCCGCTGTTTCGAATGCCGACAAGGTGAAGACTAACTCAACCTCGGTCACGCAATGCACCGCAACCGGCCGGTTGATCCCATGGCTCTGTGTAATCAGGGTGATGAAAGCATCGATTTTGGGTAAAGAGGCCTCATGTAGGTGAACCTTAGTTTCGCCCACAGCAAGGTTGGCGGTTGGCGCAATCCCAGCCAAACTCGGTCGTCCTGAAAGTCGAACGCGCTGCAGTAACTCGCCGTCGTCTTGTAGTCGGTTAAACCATTGCCAAGTGTCTAAATCGTTGCTGGGTGTCATGTCATTAATACTGGTCACACCAAACGCTGCTAGTTGACGGCTGGCTTGGGCTATGGGCGGCTCTGACGACCGGGTAAGCTGGCCGAGCAGAGCGTCGACATTGAAAAGGCGGCCATCCGCCTGATCGAGTTGCTGCCGCTCATGGTCAGCCATGTCTTTTGCGGCTGCTTCAATCTCGGCAAGACCAAGACTGTTTAGAATCCATAATCGTCCGGAGCGATGTTGAATCCGAATCGGTCGATCGGGACCATGCTGGTCTAACCAGTTTCGGTCTAGGTCTGGGACCACGCCTTCAAAATAATTGGTGCCTCTCAACCAGCCATCACCGGGCGCATTGATCGCTTGCATCAAGTCTTTCGCTGAACAAACGCTTGGCGGGCCGCAGTCTATCGACGCTAGCGATGCGGCGTAGCTAACAAGATGAACGTGATGGTCACTCAATCCAGGTAGCAGCAGCCCACCTTCGGCGTCGATGACGGTATCTGTAGCGGTAGCCGTGAGCGCGCCCACCGCCAATATCGCGCTGCCGCAAATTCTAACGTTGGTATTAATCGTCTCACCAAGTGCATCGATAAGCTCGGCATTTATCAACAATAGCGAAGTGTGTTGTTGAGGAGGGTGACTCTTCAGCCGATCGGCGCTCACGCGTCGGCGTTCCCCAAGAACCAAGTCTTAACCTCACGACGCAGCAGCTTACCTGTCTCGGTGTAAGGTAGTTCAGAACAAAAGTGCACGGCCTCTGGCACTCTAGATGAGCGTAAATGGGTACGTATGTGCGCTTTGACATCTTCTTCGGTAAGACTGTGCCCTGGCGCTAGCACCATGGCGAGCGCAACTGCTTCTCCCCATTCTTCAGATGGCATGCTGACAACGGCCACATCCGAAACTTCGATGCGCTCGTGGAGTAAGTCCTCGATTTCGCCGGGGGAAATGTTCTCGCCGCCGCGAACGATGACGTCATCGGCTCGCCCTGAAAGAAATAGGTAACCCCCGTCATCTAAAAAGCCGGCATCCCGAGTTGGAAACCAACCTTCAGCATCCAGTACCGACCGCCCCTCATACTCGCCTGAGACCTGCGGCCCGCGCACATAAATTTCTCCAGCTTGGCCCTGTTCAAGCAATTGCCCTTCCTCATCCCGAATCTCAATATCCACTGTTGGCAGGGGTTTGCCCACTGAGCCAAGTCGCGCCGTTACTAATGGATCGGCTGCTTCCATCGCTGCTCGATGATCGTCCGGGGTTAGTAGCGTAATAGTAGAACTGGTTTCTGTTAAGCCATAGGCATTGGTGAAGTCGACCTTAGGGAAATGCTGTAGGGCTTTTTGAATGACGGGTACTGGCATTTTGCCGCCGCCGTAAGCAATCGATCTAAGCGGGAGATGGGCTGCATCTTGTCCACGCTCCGAGAGATGCTCGATGATGCGAGAGAGCATCGTCGGCACCACAAATGCGCTGGTAACCGCCTCGCGTTCGCACAGTGATAACCACCGGTCTGCCGCAAAATCGGGTAATTGGATAATACGACGGCAAGCATAGATGTTACTCATAACCGCTGAAATACCCGCGATATGATAGGGCGGCACGGTCACCAAAGTGCCTTCATCTTCGAGCGCACCCATAAATTCGACCGATCCTAAGATATAGGAGACTAGATGCTCATGCCGCAGAATGGCGGCTTTCGGGGTTCCGGTTGTACCACTGGTAAAAAGCTGTACGGCAACTGCAGACGCATCTTCTGTCCACGGCGTCTCATTGATATCGCCAGAGAGGACTCTATTCAGAAAATCCGTTGTTGTCTGTGCTGTACCCTCGTTGAAAGCGGTCTGCGGTTGTTCGACGCCGTGAATCAGATAGGTTGGCGCAATGCGCGAGACCAAGGGCGTTAGTTGGCTCTCGCTTAGACGGTAATTGAGAGGCACATAGGGCTTGCCGGCCATGGCGGCGCCCATAAGCGCAATTGGCACTGCGGGGCTAGAGACATCCAGCAATGCGACGGTTTGAACATCGCTGGCCGAGAAGATCGCAGCTGCTCGTTGCGCTGCTTGGTAGATGTCTAAATAGGAAAAGTGTCGATCATCGTGGGTTAAAGCAATTCTTTCAGGGCAGGCCTCAGCGGCCATTTGTAAAAATAAAGCAATGTTCATGAGTTAATCAGATGAGGGCAATTTTTTAGTGTCTTTGGTCATGAGTTCTTCGCCGGCATAATATAAAGACCCTTCACCACTTTTTACGCACAGAACCTCGACAGTTTCCTCAGCATTGACGTAGCGCTTACCAATGAGACAGCCGTGCATATGATCGCCAGTGCCGTCGGACTTAGCGCCGTCTGTGGTCAAAGGCAATCCGCCGCAGGTTAGATCATCACTCTCACCCATTTTAATAACCATGATTTCGGCGTCGCAGACAGCACTTTTCAGTCGAGTTCCGGGTTTCATTGTTAAGTCCTCCTGAATTAATTCGCAATCGGTTGATGATAAGGCTTTATCTGCAAGAGGGCTATGGCCTTTGGTCCTTATGAAGCGTGCAAGCCTTTGAGTTCTCGGTTCACGTCGATAGCTTTGCAGATTAAGCTGCAGGCTGCCTCATCTTATCCTGTTCGGCCCATTGTCCTGCGGCCTGATGTTCTCCGGCGAGACTTAAAATCTGCGCCATTCGGCGAAACAGTAAGGGGTAATCACCGGCGCGACCGTCTCTGATAAGAGCTGAAGCATAGGCATTAAGATCAGCCAAGTATCGCAGGCGCTTACTGGTTAAACCTCGACCAACGCTATCTTTTATGAGCGTGCCGTAGGCGCGAAGCACGGATTCAATCTCTGATGGATACTGGTCGATGAGCTCCAGTAAAATCGGTATACCCTCGTGATATCTGTTGCTGTTTAAATAAGCTGAGCCTAGTGCTCCTAGGGTTTGCGCCGCTAAGCCCGTGTCGCCAGCCATATAAAACCGCAGACGCTCGAGATCAGAAATTGCATCGTCATAGTTCTTTGTTTGAGCAGAGATTTCTGACCGTAACTGCAAACTTCGGTCGTGATGTGGGTTAATGCTCAAGGCCTTGTTCAATGCGTTAAGGGCTTCTGGAATATTGTTCTGTTGGCGGTATAAAACGGCTAATTCGAAGTGCAGTTGCCAGTTATCGGGAGACTGGTTGATTGCGGTCTGTCGTCGCTCTATGAGAGATTCAAAATCATTCAGTCGTCCGGCAAGAGCGGCACCTCGACGATCAATAAAATTAATTAAATCGTCATGATTACTCTGGCCGGTAAAGGGCGGCAGTTGCACCATGTCTAGTAAGCGGCCCATGGCTTCGATCGTTGTGAAGTTTGGGTAGCCCAATTGTTCAGCCAGTGTTTCGGGCTCGACCAAGGGACGTTGATCAGTTGGGATGACTTTGTCTAAGACGGTTTTAGCGAACGTGCTCGCGAGTAGGTAGTTGCCGGAAAAATCGTAATGTACGTGTTCTAGGAGTAGATTCCAGCCTGCGGCATAGGGCGCGCTGTACTTTTTAAACAGTTGCTCGCTATCAATAAATGTAAAGTTGTTGTTCTTATAATCCTTGGCGACCCGTCTAACAGAATCGTTGAGCTGGGAGTCTGCTCGGAATCGTAAGGTATCTCGATCTAGGGCGTTCTGATAATGGACTTTTGCGGCAGTGTGGTTGCCGAGCCGTTCAAGAGCGGTTGCGAGTAGAAATTGTGTCTGCGCATGCCCATCGCTAACGTTCATTGCCGCCTCTAAGTGTTCTGCAGCTGCGCGCCACCGGGATTGTTTTATTGCGGCTTCACCGCGTTCAAGGTGGTCTGACCAAGTGCTGAGCTCTAAATTAGTCAGCGCTTTACCGTGTGCTGACCCGAAAGGCGCCGAGTGACGCAGATTGACTGGCACGGTAGAGACAATGACGTGCATGCCTTTGCCTTGCAGCACGTCGATGGTATCGCGTAGGTTTGCGTCGTAGTGCTTGTAAACAGCCTTAAGACGGGTATCGTCTTGCAAGACAACATTGTCCGTGAACATTTGCATACCACGCCAACGCAAAGCTTCTTTGGCGCTCGAGGCTGTCTGAGGCTGGAACGCCCCCGCAAAGGCCTGCCAGAGTCGCGTCTGCTTTAGCGCCTGTAAACCTCTAATTAATCTTAAATTCGATAAAAAGTTCTGGTTGAAGGTGCTTGGTCCATAAGGTCCTACAACCTCATTATTGCCAACTAAAATAACGGCAAAATCCATTGGTCGGCCAGGTATATCTTGTGCAATTTGATAGACCACATGTGAGTTAATCGCTGTCATGGCGGTGTTGATCACGTCGAAGGGTCTGCTCGGTGCAGCGTCGGCGAGCAACGCTTCAAGATGCCGGCTGACGCCATGATTGGGGTCAGGAAAACCTCGCGCCGCAGATCCGCCTAACACAAAGATTCTTGCGCGATTATCGTTTGGGTCAGCCGAAAAAGTTCGTTTTACTGGCGTGATACCCAGTGACGCCGGATAAAATTGCTCAATGAAAGCCGGGTTCGCTTGATAGTAGCGATTGTCATCAATCACGACTTCGCTATAGAAGCTCCGAGACTGACCAATGCCGATAATTTGCAGTGATTTTTCGAGACCGACAAAAAAAAGCAGCGGTATGCCGATCAGGGCTACGCAGTAAAAAAAAACGGTCTTAACAAGAGATTTCATAGATTAATCGAAGGATTAAAGGTTTAGTTCACGGATGATCTCTATGAGTCTACCGCTTTTTGCCCCAAAATTAGACCAGGCCTCATGATCTCGCGAGGGCGAGCTGGCACAGCAGGGATAGTGATAGCAGGGTCAATGGTAGTGATAGTGGGTGAACTTGGGCTACAAGCAAGGTGGTTTAGCTCTTGGAGCTAGATTCTACAGGTTAATCGAGCTGGTACTCTGACCGATACTGAGTGAGGAGATGAGATGGCTGCTCAGATTTGTATAACAGAAGATTTCCAATCACCAAAAGATCTAATTCAGTGCCCATGAAACAGCGTAGGGCGTCAGAGGGCGAACACACGATGGGCTCGCCCCGGATATTGAAGGATGTGTTGACCAAAATGGGGCAGCCCGTTCTGTCATAAAAGCGAGCGATCAAATCATGAAATCTACCTTGGGTCGCAGGCGTGACCGTCTGTATTCGAGCAGAATAGTCAACGTGAGTCACCGCTGGGATTGTTGAACGTTGGGTATTGAGATTATCAAGGCCAAGGGATTCTGTGGCGGCATTGAGGATGGGCAAGCGCTGGTGCTTGCTCACGTCAGCGACCATTAGCATGTAGGGACTGTCACTATCGAAGTCAAACCAATCACTGACTTTTTCGCGAAGTACAGCCGGTGCAAAAGGTCGAAAACTCTCGCGATATTTAATCTTAAGATTCAATTGCCTTTGCATGGTTGCCGATCTCGGATCAGCAAGAATGCTACGTGCGCCTAAAGCTCGGGGACCAAACTCCATGCGACCCTGCATCCAGCCAACGGCCTTGTGGTTTACGAGGGCATCGACGACCCGGTCAAGCACTTCTGACGATTGCAGTTGTAAAAAGACTGCGCCTTCAGCAGTGAGCGCTGCGGCCGCTTGCTCATCGGTAAAGCTAGGTCCTAAATAGCTCCCTTGCATGTGGTCTGGGGCGTCAGTAGACATTCGATCACGCTTAAAATGCAGATGCCAGGCAGCAAGGGCCGCCCCTAGCGCGCCACCTGAATCACCCGCTGCCGGCTGCACCCATATATGTTTGAACACGCCCGAGTGATGCAGCTTGCCGTTGGCAACGCAATTTAACGCGACACCACCGGCAAGGCAGAGATTAGTTTTGCCCGTGACCTCCGCAGCGTGCTTAGCGAGCAGCATAACGACCTCTTCGGTCACGTGTTGCACCGATGCGGCCAGATCCATGTCTTTTTGAGTAATATCGGACTCCGGTGATCTTGGCGGTCCACCAAATAAGGCATGAAATTTTTTATTGGTCATGGTCAAACCAGTTGCAAAGTTAAAAAACTCCATGTTGAGCTGAAAGCTGCCGTCTGCGGCAATCTTGATCAGATGCTTCTTGATCAAATCGCGGTAAATCGGCTTGCCGTAGGGAGCTAACCCCATCACTTTATACTCGCCAGAGTTGACCTTAAATCCGGTGTAGTAAGTGAAAGCTGAATACAACAGCCCCAGAGAATGCGGGAAATGGATTTCTTTGATGACCTCAAGCGACGCGCCTTCGCCAACGGCAATGGATGTGGTTGTCCATTCACCGACCCCGTCTAGCGTCAAAACTACCGCATCGTCAAAAGGGGAAGGATAAAAAGCGCTCGCGGCGTGCGATAAATGATGCTCAGAGAACAATAATCGATCTGACCAGTCGACCGAGGTACCAAAAATTTCTGTGAGCGCCTTCACTAACTGAGATTTTTGGAAAAGCTTGTGTTTTAGCCAAGTTGGCATGGCCTTTAAAAAGCTCTGAAAGCCTTTAGGTGCAAAGGCGAGGTAGGTCTCGAGAAGGCGCTCAAATTTTAAAAAGGGCTTTTCGTAAAAGACCACATGCGCAATCTGTGGGCTTTCAATACCGGCTGCTTTCAAGCAATACATAATGGCAGCGGCTGGAAATGCTGAATCATGCTTAACACGACTAAAACGTTCTTCTTGGGCTGCGGCGACGATAACGCCATCTTTAATCAGACACGCTGCGCTGTCATGGTAGAACGCAGATATCCCTAGGATATACATGCTGCGTTAGAACAACGTATAGATAAAGGGTGCTAACACAGAACCCTCTGCGATCACTAAAAGCCCCCCAAGCGCGGCCATGATCAAAATGATCGGGGCGAGCCACAGCTTCTTTCGCGCCTTTAAAAATGCTAACAGTTCCTTCAGAAAATCCATGGTGTTGCCTCAGTTAAAATTGCACTTTAAAGGGTTCGTTAGAAAGCGCTTGCTTGTCGCGACTGTGCCAATGAGTAGATCGGGATGTCATCTTGAGGTTGAGTTCGTCCCGGCCTATTAAGCGAAATACCATGGCCAGAGGGGTAAATAACAAAAGAAAGATTGTCCCTAGAATCAGAGGACCGATGATACTGCCTAGGAGTACACCAAACTTCATCCAAAGACGGTTGAGCACTGCCAGGCGTGCAGGCGCAATCCAAGTGACCAGGATCAGGATGACTGCGGCTACGCCTAAAAACTGGCTCAGCAGCTTGAGGCCTTCAAAGTACGCATAGCTGCAAGCGAGTAGAGTGATCACCGCAAAAAAAGAACCAAACCGCAGATTTGAAGGTAGTGGTAAGGGTTGATTCATATTTGGCGTTAGTCTTGGTTTGAAAAAATAATGTTAGCGCGTTACCACTCAATGGCAAACACGACAAGACAGATTAACCGCTTGGCGGTGGGTGATCGATGGTCATCAAAACCTGTGGTTTGGCGTTAATGGTCAATATCAAGGATCAGTCAGGATTGTTGCGCGCGCGTCGAGTCAGCGACGATCCAGAAATCACTAAGATTAAATCGCTTTTATATCGAGCGTTTGCTCCGATGATAACCGGGCTAGATAAGCGCCACTAAATAATAAAATAGCGGACTATTAGGGTAAAAATTTTTGAGACTGACAGCCAGAGGCCTATAATAGGGTGCCTTTTCAAAGAGCGCCTTATGACTTCCTCCTCGGTCGATATTCACGACGAAAAAATTCTAATTCTCGACTTCGGTTCACAATACACACAGCTGATCGCAAGACGCGTGCGAGAACTAGGTGTTTATTGTGAAATCCAATCAATTTTCGTGACAGAGGAAGATGTCAAAGCCTTTGCACCCAAAGGCATTATTCTGTCTGGTGGACCAGAGTCAGTCACGGCCGAGCAAACCCTTAAAGCGCCTGACTTTATTTTCCGAATGGGGTTACCGGTGCTCGGTATTTGTTATGGCATGCAGACGATGGCCCAGCAATTAGGTGGGCAAGTGGCGCCAGCTGCTAAGCACGAGTTTGGCCACGCCAAGGTCAGCATCGATCAATCCTCAATATTATTCAAAGACCTGAGGGCAACGGGTATTGAGCAGGACCTTGACGTTTGGATGAGCCATGGTGATCAAGTCGTTACGGTGCCGCCTGGGTTTTCGGTGCTGGGCTATACAGCGACCTGCCCTGTTGCCGCGATGAGCGATGAATCAAAGCAACTGTATGGATTGCAGTTCCATCCGGAGGTTCAACATACACCCGAAGGCGGAGAAATATTAGCCCGTTTCCTGATCGAGGCGAGTGGTTGCACCGGACAATGGACCCCCAGCAACATCGTCGACGATATTATCGCTAATGTAAGAACGCAAGTGGGCCAGCAGAAAGTTATCTTAGGATTGTCAGGCGGCGTTGATTCCTCTGTTGTAGCAGCCCTACTAGCCAGAGCCATCGGCGAACAACTCACCTGTGTTTTCGTTGACAACGGCCTCTTGAGGTTTGAGGAGGGTGATCAAGTCATGGCGATGATGTCCTTAGCCGCCAGTAATGCTCTCCCAATTAACGTGATTAGGGTGGACGCAGCCGATCGGTTTATGACCAAGCTTGAGGGCATTACTGAACCAGAAGCCAAGCGTAAAATCATTGGTAACACCTTTATCGAAGTTTTTGATGAAGAGGCGGCAAAAATCGAAGATGCAGATTTCCTGGCTCAGGGCACTATTTATCCCGACGTGATTGAATCAGCAGGCATCAAAGGGGGTAAGGCGCATGTGATCAAGTCCCACCACAATGTTGGTGGTTTACCTGAGGACATGAAGCTTAAGCTGGTAGAACCTTTGCGAGAGCTTTTTAAGGATGAGGTCCGTAAAATTGGGCTCGTGCTTGGGCTGTCAAAATCCATGGTCTATAGACACCCGTTTCCTGGCCCAGGCCTAGGTGTACGAATCTTAGGGGAGGTCAAGCCGGCGTACACGGACCTACTGCGTCGAGCGGACGCAATTTATATTGAGGAATTGCGCGCGGCAGATCTGTACGATCAGGTTAGTCAAGCGTTCGCGGTCTTTCTGCCCGTGAAATCAGTTGGCGTCGTGGGTGATGCAAGGCGTTATGAGTATGTCATTGCCCTCCGGGCTGTCGAAACCATTGATTTTATGACAGCCAGATCAGCGCGGTTGCCCTATGACTTTCTAGAGCGGGTTTCTAGCAGGATCATTAACGAAATCAGTGGGATCTCCCGGGTGACTTATGATATTTCGAGCAAGCCGCCAGCAACGATTGAGTGGGAGTAAGGTAAAAAATGTCTAGAAATATAGTAAAAATTCTTGAAAAAAACTTTTCAGACTTAAAAGCTGGGCAGAAAATGCTTATTTCGTCTCCAGAAAAAATAGCTGAATACATTAAGAAAATTCCTGAAGGTACACAAAAGACTTCAAAAGAAATGAGATTAGATTTGGCAAAAGAAATGGATGCGGATAATTCTTGTCCAGTCTCGACAGGAATCTTTCTCAGGAAAGCAATTGAAGAACATGGGAAAGAAATTCCTTTTTGGAGATTGATTGATGAAAATCATCCAGTAGTTAAAAAATTAAATTTAGATCCTCAAGAAATAAAATATATGAGAAATCTTGAGGAAATAAATTAGTTCCATAAACAGTTAAGTTAAATTATTAAACTATCTTAGTTAATTTGAATCAAAAACAGCTGAAAATAAGAGAAAAGGGGCAAAACTCAGCAACTAACTTTCAACTAAGTAAATTTTATCGCCCTGAAAGCACTGATATAAAAGGGTTTTCTAAGAGTGGTACTATTGAGTGGGAATGAGGATATCTATGTTGTTTTTTAGAATGTTTCTTTTGGCAATAATTTTTGTCGTAGGGGTTTACACGTTTCCTGTGGTGATGGACTACGGATTACTGAGTCTATTCCCAAATTTTTTCGGAGAGATTGGGCAATTGAATTGGCAGGGGCAATTCAATTTAGACTTCTTCACCTTTCTTTTGCTATCTGGCTTTTGGCTGGTGTGGAGGAATCAGTTTTCGCCACTTGGATTTGTGCTCGGAATTGGAGGTGTCCTATTAGGTGCACCTTATCTTGCCCTCTATTTGTTGTATCTCTCTTACCGTACGAATGGCGATGTACCGAAGATGCTACTTGGTGCTCGAGTGTATTAATGACGAATCAGTTTTGGTTCATCTATCAGTATTGCGTAGGTATAGCCGATGTTTAGCCCCAATTGTGCAGTAAACTCATAGGTTCAGACCGGAACCGGGCGTAGGTGTGGGGCAGTAATGGCAATTGAGAGGCTCTCAGATTTTCACCCAGTGGTGATCGAAGGCATGGGAGCCTATGACCACCGGGATCCAGCTCAGGTTGCGTCACAAATTACTCGTCGGTTATCTGAACACTGGGCCGTTAAGCCACCGGGCAAGCCATTGGTAGTTTTAACCCAAGGAGATCCCCTAGCGCCTTCGGGCATCTCAGCGATTACACCGCTTGTCGCCCAGCAGTTGGCCGCGCCTCGAGCCCTGATTTATCTAGACTCGGAGATTGCCGACTATCATTGGCGGGACGCAGATCGTCGCGACATGATTCTTGAAATCAAGTATTCGTTATTGGTAGCGCAGCTTAATGAGCGGATGCCCGGTTCTGTGCCAGCGATTATGGATGCCGTCGACCAGCAGCTATTGGAAAAAAATGCTGAACGATTGATGCTGAAGAAAACCCCGCTACAGGACTACTATCGAGAGTTTGCGTTGCTTCAAGAGGTCACCAAAACGGCAAGTAAAATGCTGTGCGGTGAAATGACAATGATTCATACATCGCATCCAATTGCTCCTTACTCCGTCACCAGCTTTTACACTATCAGCTTGGCGCTGGGTTTTGTCGATCAAAGCGACTGGGCGGCGTATCACGAAAGTAGCCTAAGTTAGCCGCGAAATATATCGAACGCGAGGCTAAACAGGCTGCAGTGTATACCTTCTAGTTTGGGCCGGATCTCTTGAATATCTGGATACGGCCTCGGGCTGCACCCTGGGTATAGTACAGTCGCGTAATGCTCAGGTTTAATTTCCCCTGGTAATTTACTGAGAGCCAGTAAAATGTCGATCTACAGCAGCTGATGTTGATTTAAAGCTCAGATTAAAAAGGCTATCGATAGATGAATGAGACGCAGGTAACTCGCAGGCCTTGGAGCGCATTTTGGTACCGTGACTACCGACTGCTCTGGGGTGCGCTGATGCTCGGCTCAATGGCGGTTTGGATGAGGATTTTGGGCACCGCCCAATGGTTGCTGGATGAGACGGGCTCGGCCTACTGGGTGGGGTTCATTGGGGTTGTGCAATTGATGGTGCAAATTCCGATGACGTTATGGGCAGGGACGCTTGCAGACCGGTGGGATAGAAAACGGTTGATGACTTTCTCGCACGGAGTTACCGGCCTCACGTTGCTCGGATTAGGTGCGCTTAATGCGTCAGGCGAGCTGCAACCTTTGATCATGTATTTGGGGATCGCGATTCTTGCGGGTGTGCAGATGTTGGCAGGTCCCGCTCGTTCTGCACTGTTGCCGATCATTATTCCAAAAAAAGACCTGATGTTGGCGGTATCGACGGACACTGCGTCTTCAAACTCTGCGGCAATATTAGGCCCATTGCTATTTGCTGCCGTTGCGCTTAATGCGAATTCGACGGCGGTGTTTTTGCTCGCCGGTAGTTTGGCATTAGGTGCGGGATGCATGCCGTTATTTATTCGTGCCGCCGGCAAGGTCGAATCAGAAACGAATCACTCAAAACCAACCCAAGTTCAGCAAACTGTGGATGGGTTTCGTTATGTCTCTAAGCACCCGATTTTGCCTGGTCTGTTCTTGCTCGATGCTGGGATCACCACCGCCTCTTTTTATCGAGAAATATTACCGGTTCTCGCCCTAGGATTATTCGCCGGCGGGGCTGGTGTTACCGGTTTATTGGGGACTGCCAATTCATTGGGTGCAATCGCTGGCGCGTTTCTCGCACTGGCGTTAGTGGGTTTTAAAGCCAAGGGCATGCTGGTGCTTTACGCTTCATTTGCCTACGGATTTATTTTGTTTGGATTTGGTCTGGCAAATGCTCTGTGGCTAGGAGTCTTGATGATCGCGCTTTTAGGCGCGGCGGATGCAGTCACGGTCGCAGTTCGACAAACGACAATTATGCTTACGACACCTGATGAAATGCGTGGAAGGGCGTTTGCCCTGATGATTTTGGCGGCGCAAACCGCCAACAATGTCGGCACCATTTGGGTTGGTTTTTGGGCAGGTGCGATCGGCGCCGGCAATACGATGGTGTTGGGCGGATTCATCTCGATTGCAGCGACGGCTTTGATTGGTTTGCTGTGGCGACCGATAAGAGCCTTCCGTTCCGATGACTGATGGCGGTGGTGGCAAAAGGATCAATCTCGCTCGGATACCGATCAATGGCGTCATTAAAGCCCCTTAACTTTGTTCCTATAAAACTGGGAAGGATCAGTTGGGCAGTTTTCAAAGGCTTGTAGCGTCAGTGCTTTCAATTAAAGGCAAAGAGGTCAAGTCTTGCCGATTGATCGGTCACCTTGATCTAAATCCGGTTGCACCCAAGTCAGATTCGGCCATCATGAGGGGTATAGTGAATAACTTAACCAATTAGATGTAATGAGTTTCAAACCTATGACTGTTGTTGCTGCCAAATTACCGTCCCTTAAAGACTCAAAATGGTTACGACTGGGCGCTTTGGCGGTGCTTTATGCTGGACAGGGGCTGCCCATCGGTATTTTTCAGGTTGCACTTCCTGCCTATATGGCCTCGCTGGATATGTCGGCGGCAGAGGTCGGTGGCTTTATCGCTTTTGTATTTATCCCTTGGAGTTTCAAGCTGCTGGCTGGACCTTTGATGGACAAATTTACCTTTGCGCCCATGGGGCGACGTCGCCCGTGGGTGATAGGAGCCCAGACGGGGTTGTTGCTGACATTCATCGCATTAGCGTTGTTATCGCCTGATCCTACGTCACAATACTGGTTGCTTGCTGGCTTGGGTTTTATCAGCAACGTATTTGGCGCCTTGCAAGATGTAGCAGTTGACGGAATGGCGATCGATATTTTGGAAGAGGAGGAGCGGGCGCAGGGCAACGCCTTTATGTATGGTGGCCAAATTTCGGGTATTAGTGTCGCAGGATCCTTTGCCAGCTGGGCCTTGATGGACTCTGGATTGATGCTCGCAGCTGTCCTTGCGGCCCTAGCGGTGGGCGCTATATTGCTGGTTCCTCTACTACTCAGAGAGCGACCCGGTGAGCGGTTGTGGCCTTGGGATGATGATCTCGGTAGGCTTGAAGCTGCATCGCGCGTCGAACTTTCTTGGTTGAAATTAATCAGTCGCGTTTTAAAAGCTTTGATTCTACCAACTAGCGTGTTGCTAATACTGACTGAAGCATTTAGCCGGGTAGCCTCTGGCTTTCTGGTTGCAATGAGCCCGTTGCTCACTATCCAATCTCTCGGTTGGGATCAGTTAACCTTCGCGAATTGGGTTGCGGTAACCGGTATCATAGCAGCGGTTGCGGGCGTGATTTTTGGTCCAGCGATTGATCGCGTCGGGGCGCTTCGGGTACTTAAGGCGGTTGTCATATTTCGAGTGTTTTCTTTTGCGCTCATGGCTGTGACGGTCGATTTTTGGGCCTTGGGCTATTGGTTTGAAACCTTCTTGATGGTTAATGCGGTTGCCACCCAAGTTGTGACGGTAGCAATCATTGCGCTATTTATGCGGCTTTGTGCACCAAGTGTTGCAGCCTCTCAGTTTGCGATTTATATGGCCCTTGCCAACATGACGTATTCTATGGGCTCAGGGATGTTTGCCGGGCTCAGCGGGATACTCTCCTACCCAGCGATGATGGCGTTATTAGGCCTTATGCTGGGTTTAATGTTGGTGTTGCTCCGATGGATTGATTTTGATCAACATGCCTTAGACCTGAAACAATTTGAAAAGAGCGAATAAAGCGGTTGCGATGTTGGCGTTGGCGGGAGAACTATGCCCAATTAGGTCGTAAAGGTGATGCCCCCGGCACCAACAACTGCTCAAAATTAACGGCTAGTGTAAGGAAAGTTCTGTGAATGCTTATGAATCCCTAGAAGTGCATTTTAAAAAAATTGCGGATCTGGAGCACATAGCGGCAATGATGAATTGGGATGAGTCGGCGATGATGCCGAGCGGCGGGGGTCACGCCCGTAGTCGAGCCATGGGTACGCTGAGTGTTTTGCTTCATGACTTATCCGTTGAACCTGATGTGCAGTCTTGGATCGCCGCCTGCGAGCCGCTAGAACTGACGTCTTGGCAACGAGCCAATGTCCGACTGATCGAAAGAGGGACCCGGCGCGCTTTGTGTCTTTCGTCTGACTTTGTGCGAGAACAGACCGAGGCAGTCATGGCATCAGAGCAACAGTGGCGCGTCAGTCGTGCGAAGAACGATTGGCAAGCCATGTTACCGGCCCTAAAAAAAGTTGTTGATCTGACGCGGCGTGAGTCGTTGCTTCGGGCGGAAAACACTGGGTTATCGCCCTATGATGCGATGCTTGATTTGTATGAACCTGGGGTCCGCAGTGCGCGGATTGATGCTTTGTTCGCGCCTCTAAAAGCAGAATTACCGGGCTTAGTAACTGCCATTATTGAGCGCCAGTCGGAGGCACCCCCGCTGCTGCCACTTGGGCAGGATTTTGATGTTGACGCTCAACGAAACCTCGGATTGAAAGTGATGGGGCATATGGGTTTTGATTTTGATCATGGCAGGCTGGATACCTCCCACCACCCGTTTTGTGGTGGTGTGCCGGAAGATGTCCGGCTGACAACGCGTTATGACCCAAAGGATTTTTTGACCTCGCTGTTTGCGGTGATCCACGAAACCGGTCATGCAATGTACGAGCAAGGTAGGCCCAGTGCTTGGCTGTCTCAGCCTGTGAGTGCGGCGCTGTCAATGGGGACCCATGAGAGTCAGTCTTTGCTGATGGAAATGCAGGCTTGTCGATCTCGTGAGTTTGTGACTTTTGTCGCGCCCTTGATGCGTGCCGCCTTCGGTGGCGCCGATGGTGATCCGGCTTGGTCTGATGAGAATGTGTATCGTCATATAACATCTGTGCAGAGAGGCTTCATACGAGTAGATGCTGACGAGGCGACCTATCCTCTGCATGTCATCTTGCGCTATGAGTTAGAAAGGGCACTGCTGGAGGGCCTCTTGGAGGTTGAGGACCTGCCAGCCGCTTGGAATAAAAAAATGACTGACTATCTGGGTTTATCCACCGAGGGCAACTATGAAAATGGGGTTATGCAAGATGTGCATTGGCCTGCAGGGTTGATTGGCTACTTTCCTACATATACGTTAGGCGCGATGATGGCAGCCCAATTATTCGCGGCGGCTAAAAGCAGTATTCAGGGTCTGCCCGAACAACTGCAGGGCGGAGATTTCAGTTCGTTGTTAGGGTGGTTGAGAACCCATGTTCACGGGCTTGGGAGTTCTGTTTCTGTGGATCAATTGCTCAAAGCCGCAACCGGTGAGGTGTTGACGCCACAGGCATTTTTAACGCATCTGCGGACGCGGTATTTAGGTTGAATGTTAGATAAGCGCAGAAACCAAGCGTTCAACATGTGGCGCAATTGAGATGCGCTAACCGCTGTGAGGTCGAGCTTCGAACAAGGTATGCGCTGACACTTATGTATACACGAGCTGGCTCGGGGATCCTCAACTCGCAGGATCTGGCTCAGTTGGAATAGATATATGAGGTAACAAAGGAAGAAGGTATGTTTGAACTCCCAGAGAAAGCGCAGGTTATTCGGGCGGAAGTAGAGCAATTCTTTACCAAGCATGTGCTTCCTGCTAACAGCCGCTGGCAGCAAGAAGCCGCCGATGGCTCTGCGCAACCTCCAGTAGAAGTTGAACTTCGGGATCGCGCCAAAGCGCTGGGGCTTTGGAACATGGCGTTGCCTCGGCTGACAGATGACGAGCCGGGGATGCGGCTCACGAATCTTGAGTTTACCGGGGTCGCTGAGGTGTTAGGTCGGCTCGAGTGGGCATCTAGAGTTTTTAACTGCCATGCGCCCGATGTCCCCAACATGGAGCTCTTGCAATTGTTTGCAACTGAGAAACAAAAGCAACAGTGGCTTAAACCATTGCTCGAGGGGGAAATGGGTTCTGCCTTTGCGATGACCGAGCCTGATGTCGCGTCCAGCGATCCGGTCAACCTTGAAACTCGCATTGAACGTGACGGTGAATATTTTGTTTTGAATGGACGCAAATGGTTTGCCTCTAACGCGGGTCACGAGCGCTGCGAGCTGATCATTGCTGTGGGTGTGACTGATCCCGATGCGCCAAAATCTCAGCGTCAGTCGCTTGTTTTGGTGCCAAGGCACGCACCGGGTGTCGAGGTGATTCGTAATTTGCCGGTCTTTGATCACACCTCAGTGACGAATACCCATACCGAGCTGACGTTCACTGATGTGAGAGTTCCAGTGGATCAATTACTGGGCGAGCGAGGAGCGGGCTTTGCTATGGGCCAGGCAAGACTCGGACCAGCGCGCCTGCATCATTGTATGCGAGCCATCGGAGAGTGTGAGGTGCTGATCAGTCTTATGATTAAGCGCTCACAGGCGCGCTCGACGTTTGGAAAACGTATCGATGAGTATGGAGCAACCCAAGCTGCGATCAGCCTTTCCCGGATTGAATTGGACCAATGCCGACTGTTGGTTCAGCGAGCAGCCCATCTGCTCGATACGGTAGGCAATAAAGTTGCGCGTAAACAGATTTCGATGATTAAGGTGGCAGTAGCAAGGGTTTATCAAGATATCGCAGATCGCGCAGTTCAGCTGTTTGGCGCAAAAGGTGTAACGTCCGATACCCCGGCCGCTAGAGCCTTTAGCCGCGCTAGAGCATTTAGAATTTATGATGGTCCTGATGAAGTCCATTTGCAGACGATTGCGCGACTTGAAGCGGCAGATCAAGATCTGACCCACCTGGAGCATTATTTACCGCGAGGCTGGTCAGCGTGATGTTGCACTGCAGATCTGACGTCGATGCATGATCGTTCGTGAAAGGACTTACAAGCGGGTCCTCTTAAATAGAAATTCTGGTAGAAGCTTGATTGCCATCATGATGGCCCACCATATAGGTTTTACGTAAACGACGTTACGTTGATGCTTTACTGCGAAAAAAATTCGATCAGCAACCTCAGAGGGCATGGCTGTGAGGCCGGCTGGTAAATCAAGGCCCTCAGTCATTTTCGTATCCACGAAGCCCGGCAACACGGTGATCACATGCACAGATGTTGAAGCGAAGCGATTTCTCAGACCCGAAAGAAAAGCAGTCAGCCCTGCTTTCGCTGAACCGTAGACATAGTTAGAAGCCCGACCTCGTTCTCCTGCCACCGAACTCACTCCGATGAGGGTTCCAAAGCCCCTTGATTCAAAGTGACTGGCAAGGACGGCTAATATACTTGCTGGACCCTCATAGTTTGACCTCATAACCAGAGCCGCGTTAGTACCGCTTAGCTGGCTTTTAGCTTGATCTCCCATAGCGCCTATGGTGCTAACTGCGATGGTAGGCAATTGAGGGAGATCGGATACGAAATTCTCATGGGTTGAAAGTGCTAAAGCATCAAATTCAAAGATTGAGACTGCTACGCCATATCGTAAGGTTAAATCGGTCTGATCCGCTGCAAGCGTCTTTGCATCTCTTCCAGCAAGATAAATATCGTAGCCCTCTTGCCCAAATCGATGAGCGATGGCTCGGCCAATATCACTTTTTGCACCAAGAACAAGAATGACATTTTTTTTCACAAGCCCAGTCTCTTGGCTTGCTCAGAGGAAAATATCCGCTCCCCCTCAGTATCGGATACAAACTGCAGAAAGGCTTCTCTCCTAGGTTCGGTAGCGTTGAAGGTCTCAGCGCTCATACGGCTATCCTTCGCCAAATAAAAACGGCCACCATGCGCCATAGTAATGGCATCAAGGTCGGTCATTAGCGCAAGGGTTTTATCTGAGATCGGAAAATCCAGGGCCAGTGTGTAACCAGACATTGGGAATGACAAGCCTTTAGATTGCTCACCAAAACGCTTTAGCACAGCAAGAAATGAGCCTGAGCCACTTTCTGATATGGCGTTTAACAGTGCAGACATGCCCTCAAGGCTTCTATCCAGAGGAATCACACATTGAAATTGCGCAAAGCCTTTGCGTCCGTAGATTTTATTCCAATGCTGTATACGATCAAGTGGATAAAAATAACTTTCCCAGTTTACGAGGGCTGTGTGGGGCTTCAGCGCCCCTAGCCAAAAATAAAGCGCATTAAAGGCTTGAACAAAATACTTATTAAGGACAAAAGAGGGGAAATCAAAGGGTATGGTCAATCGAGTTTTCCTCAAAAACTGCAAAGGCGAATGTCTAGCGCGTTTAGGTAAATCCCGAGGAGCAGCATGTTCGCCCAGGGTAACCAGTGACCGACCTAGATTTTTGCCCTTCGCAAGACAATCGATCCAGGCAACAGAGTAGGTTGCATCCATTGACCTCTCGAAGGCCTCGAACGCTTGCTCAAGATTTTGAGCGACGAGGGTCGTTTGCTTAATCCAGGAGGATTCAATTGGCCTAAGCCTAAAGGCAATTTTGAAGATGATTCCGGTGAGTCCCATACCGCCGACGGTCCAATTAAATAGCGCTGAGTTTTCAGTTCGGCTGCACCGAACCAGTTCCCCAGTGCCCGTGATTACCTCCAGCCAATCAATGCAGCGGCTAAAACTCCCTTCTTTATGGTGATTTTTACCATGGACATCAGAAGCAACCATACCTCCTAGGGTAACGAATTTCGTCCCAGGGGTGACGCGAGGGAACCAGCCCTTAGGCCCAAAGGCTGTTAGAACATCCGCGAGTAACACGCCCGCCTCCGCAATGAGTTGCCCTGTTGATGGGTCAAAGGCGTGTATTCGGTCAAAATGTTTCATTTCAATGGTATTGGTTGCGCTGATTGCGCTATCACCATAGGCGCGCCCATTACCGCGCGCGATAGCATGCCTATGTTGCAGGCAATCTATCAACTCTGGTAAAGATCTAGGCGCTCGCGTTACAGCGTCGATACAAGGATATTTGCCCCATCCAGAGATTTTCATGCGGAAGGGCTCGTTGGAGATTCGGTAAACACAAACTTCCGATCGAGTTTGAATTTAACA
>Ga0233451_10000764_pt1 | contig 31737 bp, 26 predicted proteins | sample 011ome_29_FD_183052 | JGI IMG/M metagenome (GOLD analysis project Ga0233451, IMG submission 183052) | Coastal salt marsh microbial communities from the Groves Creek Marsh, Skidaway Island, Georgia - 011504CT (spades assembly) | ecosystem: Environmental > Aquatic > Marine > Intertidal zone >... | reverse complement strand
AATAACCCACCAAGAAGGAAAGAGAAAGCCTTCAAGGAGCTAAAGAGATTCTCACTTTAGACCCCTTCCAATCTCGAACTGAAAAGACAGAGCTTAGCTCTGTTTTTTTTTGCCTATAATAAATTTAAGTGATTGATTGCTTGGGAAATCTTATTCTCATGGATGAATTCTCTTGGAAGCACAAACGAGCCTCCTAATGAACATACATTAGGTAAATCCATATATTTTTTATAATTACTTAGGTTGATCCCTCCTGTACACATGAAACTGATTTTTGGAAAAACACTGCTAAGCGCTTTAAGTTTTTCCGGGCCCCCAATAAATTCTGATGGAAAAAATTTTAATAAGTCATAGCCATTATTTTGAGCTTTGATGATCTCAGAACTTGTTTCAATACCTGGTATGTATTGGATGTTTTTTTTATGACAGAAATCTGCAACATCATCAACAAACCCTGGCGAAACCACAAATTTAATATTGGGTATAGGTAAATTTAATAACTGCTTAGAATTTAAAACAGTTCCTATCCCTAAATTTATATTGCCTTGATTTGCAATGTATTCAATTCCCTCAACTGATATGGATGATCTTAATGTTATTTCAACATATTTAATATTTGAAGACTTTAAAATGGTGCTCAATATTTTAGCTTCATCCAGGGATCCAATGGATAGTGTAGGCAAGAATTTAGGAAGTGCGAGGTTCATGCTAGTTATTAAATATTGAGGCCCCTGAGTTTACTGAGCTTACATTATTTCTAAAAAGCTCAAATAAACTTCGACCTAAACCATTTTTTTCTGCATCAATTGCAATTGGTTCTCTACTTGCGAGGTCTGCATTCAAAACTGAAAATACAGCATTTTTTAAATCCAGTATCAATTCATCATCGTTATGTATTTTGTACAAGTGGTCACTTTTACTTACTGCATGAATTAAAGCTGGAAATGACCCAGATGCTCCAGACATTCTTCCATCTGTAACCAATGCAATGTTGTAACCTTTGCTTTGAAGAACATTTATGGGCGAAGTCAATTTATGCAGTTCTGGCATTCCGTTAATTTCAGGGCTTTGCCCAAGCAAAACAATTATTAAATCAGAGTTTAGATCTCCATTATTGAACGCTTCTAGAACGCTCTCTTGGGATGTGAATACTTTTGCAGGAGCATTAATAACTTCATTTTCATCTTTCAGTGCAGATACCTTGATCAGTCCTTCAGCTATATCACCGCCAATAAATTTAATTCCTCCATTTGATTTAAATGGGCTGTTAACATTAGAAATACTTTTTGTATTTTTATTCCGATCTAACTCTCTCCACTGCAGTTCTGCAGGATCCATTTCATCTAGGTAAGGGGTCTTTGTATAATGCTCTAAGCCAAAACCAGCAACTGTTTGAATATCATGATAAATTAAATCTCCCTCTAAGAGGTTAGCAAGCAACCTTGCGATACCTCCCTCTGAATGAAATTCATTCACATCAGCGCTACCATTAGGGTAAATTTGGCACAGCAGAGGTATGACACTAGACAAATCATTAAAATCTTCAATAGTCAGTATGAAGCCTGCTGATTTTGCCATAGCTATTAAGTGAATCACTAAATTGGTTGATCCTCCACTAGCTAAAAGTACAATCATTGCATTCATCCAATTTTGTATATCTAGCATTTCTCCAATTCCAATTTCACCATCCATTAATCTCATTAATGCTTTTAAGGATTCTTTATTAAGGCAATCTCTTACTGGCGAATTTGTTGGAGTAAAAGCTGTTCCTGGTAACTGAAATCCCATTGCCTCAGCTATCAGCTGATTTGTATTGGCAGTACCAAAGAATGTGCAAGTTCCAGGTGAATGATAGGCTTGCTGTTCAACATTAAGTAGATCTATACGCTGTATTTCACCAGCAGCATAAGCTTTTCTAGTTTCTGCTTTCTTAGAATTCGAGATTCCTGAAGACATAGGACCTCCTGGAAGAAAAATAACAGGTAAGTGACCAAATTTTAAAGCACCAATTAAAAGCCCAGGAACAATTTTGTCACAAGTACCCATGCATATTGCCGAATCAAATACATTATGCGATAGGCCGATTGCCGTTGATAATGCAATTGTGTCTCTGCTGAATAATGAAAGTTCCATGCCTGGCTCACCCTGTGTAATACCATCGCACATTGCAGGAACTCCTCCAGCAACTTGGACATGAAGATTGAGCTTCTCTCCTTCATTTTTTAGAGCTGAGGGATAAGTTTCAAACGGAGCATGAGCAGATAACATATCGTTATAAGCAGTAATTATTCCCACAAATTTTTTTATATCTAAATCAGAAGATTGCTGATTGTTGTTGCATGCAGCATAAGTATGAGCCAGATTGGAGCAGCCAAGAGTAGTTCTATTGGGAGATTTCAGCCTCCATTCAGCTATCTCTTTAAGGTAGCTTGATCTGCTTTGCTGACTGCGTAACTCAATACGATTTTTTACTTCATCAATTTTGCTTAACATTCATTCTTCCTCGTTATTCCATTTTGAATTATGGCTTGCAATTAATAAATCTGAGGAAGAGGGACCCCAGCTGCCAGCATTATATTTTGAAAGCTTAATTTCTGAATCATCAATAGAATTAATGAGTTGATCGATATATTTCCATGCATCCTCCACCTCATCTCTTCTCATGAACAAAGAGGGCTTATTATCGATAATATCCATTAATAATCTTTCATAAGCATCAAGATGATCTTCGTCATAATAATCATCGAACAATAGGTCTAAAGGCAGTTCTTGCAAGTGGAAACCGGAAGCTGAAGGTTTTTTAATCATTATTTTAAGTTTGATACTTTCTTCAGGCTGCAATCTTATGACTAATTGATTATTTTTTTGTCTATTGCCTGCATCAAAGATGTCATGGGGAACAGATTTAAACTGTATAACTATCTCCGATCGTTTTTCTGCCATTCTCTTGCCTGTTCTTAGGAAAAAAGGCACGCCTGACCATCTCCAATTATCAATCCATAATTTTAGGGCTACAAAAGTTTCAGTTTTACTTTCAGAGTTAACACCACTTTCATTAAGATATGAGGTAATTGTCCTAGCATTTATTGCGCCTTCTTTATATTGACCAATAACAAGGTGATTTTCGGTTTCGTGAGATTTGAGAGGCCTCAGTGATCGCAATACTTTAAGTTTCTCATCTCTGATAGATTCTGAATTTATATTAGTAGGAGGCTCCATCGCTACCAAACATAAGATCTGAAGAAGATGATTCTGAAGCATGTCCTTTATTGCTCCAGTTTGATCATAATATTGACCTCTTTTTTCCAATCCTAGCGTTTCGGCTACAGTGATTTGAACATGATCCACAGCTACATTAGACCAAATTTTTTCAAATAAAATATTACCAAATCTTAACGCTAAAAGATTCTGTACAGCCTCTTTGCCAAGATAATGATCAATTCTAAAGATTTGATTTTCATTAAAATATAGCGCTAAAGATTCATTTATTTCAACGGAGGATTGCAGATCATTACCAATTGGTTTTTCAACTATGATAGAGGAGAGCGGTCCAATAACTGCCTGCTTATTTAAATTCTCAACAATAACTTTATAAAATACGGGTGAGACTGCTAGGTAATATAAATTTCTATCTGAATCTGATGTGATTTTTTTTAAAGAATCAAAGTCTTGATTTTGATTAAAATCAATCTTGATATAAGAAATATTTTCTAGAAAATTATTTACTACCTCTTCATCAAATTCAATAGAATCGAGATTATCAGAAAGCTTATTCTTTATATCTTGTTGATATACTAAATCTTCAATGTGATTTGAACCAATGCCATATATTTTAACTCTATTTGTTAATCTATCTGCCTTAAAGTGACGATATAGCGCTGGAAGTAATTTACGTTGAGCTAAATCACCAGTCCCACCAAATATAAATAAGTTCATTTGCTGCTTGACTTGAAGTATTGTGATGTTTCCCCTTTATCATAAATATACTTATTAATGACAACGATGTCAATATCTTCACTTTAGCCTTTAATGGAGTATCATTCTCAAAATGAAAGCAACTAAAACCAAAATTATTGCGACAATTGGACCGAGTACCAATAAATATGATGATTTAAAAGATCTTCATAGCGCTGGAATGGATGTAGCAAGGATAAACATGTCCCATGCTTCTCATGCTGATGCTTTAAATGTAATTGAATCAGTTCATAAACTTAACAAAAACCAATCTAATTTATATGGCCCCATCGGCATATTATTGGATACCCAGGGACCAGAAATTAGAACAGGAATAAGTCAATCTGATGTTGATTTAAAAACAGGAGATATAGTAAACCTAACTATCAGAGATGATGTCGATGTAGAGACTTCCTCAATAAAAATCAATTACAAGGGTTTAATTAAAAGCGTGCATAAGGGCTCTAAAATAAGTATTGATAATGGACTACTTAATTTCAAAGTTTTAGCCAAAGATAATAAAAACCTTAAGTGCAAAGTTCTTGATGGAGGAATGCTTGGCAGTAAACGGCATGTGAATCTTCCTGGGGTAAGAGTTGACTTACCTTCAATTACTAAAAAAGATCGAAAAGATATAAATTTCGGCATAAAGAACAATGTCAGCTTTATTGCCTTATCCTTCGTAAGGTCTGCAAAGGATATATTGACCTTAAAATCTATATTAAAAAGAAAAAAGTCATCGATAAAAATTATCGCCAAGATTGAGAATCAGGAAGGCCTAGATAATATTCATGAGATTACCAAGGCAGCAGATATAGTCATGGTGGCAAGAGGGGACCTAGGCATTGAAACAGACCTTGCAGATTTACCAAATATTCAAAGAAGAATTATGTATGCAAGTGCAAAGTGGGGAAGAAGATCTATTGTTGCAACTCATTTATTAGAATCCATGATTAACAACCCAACTCCCACTAGGGCTGAAGTTACTGATGTAGCAAATGCTATATATGAAGGTGCTGATGCAGTAATGCTTTCAGGTGAAACAAGCGTTGGTAAATATCCTACTCAATGCATAAAAATGCTTAAAAAAATTGCTATTAAAACAGAGCATTTCAGAACATTGGGTTATGAGAAATTTTTACAAGATAACTCCGATTGGCAAAATATTGCTCAAGGGGCACGCGATCTCGCGGATCGAATTAATGCAGATGGAATAATTGTTATTACAAGATCCGGTCAAACCGCAAATGTAGTTTCTAATACCAAGCCATTTAGAATGCCAGTTCATGCTTTTACCAATAATCTTGATACTTTTTATCATTTGAGTTTGATCGGAGGTATAGAACCCCATTTTATAAAATCAATTGCCAATCAATCTAATACCATTTCTAAAATTAAAAAAAAGATGCTTGCAATCAAGAATTCTAAAAAATCTTTAAAATTTGTTTTTATAGCAGGTGTATACTCTGCTTCTCATACTGATTCTATTCAAATAATTTCTACATAAAATGTTTGATCAATTGCTTGAAAATACTATTCTGCTCTTTGTTGCGGTCGATCCAATAGCTTTGGTGCCAATTTTTGCAAGCCTTACTCAAGGATTAAATAAAGAGGATATTCGGAAGATCTATATTCAAGCAACTGTGGTGTCTTTCTTTATACTATCTTTGTTTTATCTTTTTGGAACTGCAATATTAGATGTAATGGGAATTTCTATGAGTTCCTTCAAAATTATTGGAGGTTTATTTTTGGTAGCAATTGCATTCCAGATGGTTTTAGAGCAAAGACAGACAAGGCGCCAAAATACTGCTGAAGTAGCTTTAGATGACGAATCTATTCAGTCTCTTGCAATTTTTCCCCTTGCAATTCCTTTAATTGCTGGGCCGGGTGCAATGACAACCGCTTTGCTAATAGCTGAGACAAATTCAAATGATCCCAAAGAAATGCTTATTAACTTTGCTCCAATTTTAATAATTATCATTTTGGTTGCATTTGCAATGTGGTTGTCAGCAAGTCTTTCCAAGAAAGTTGGACCAACAATTATAATTGTCATTCAAAAGATATTTGGAATACTCCTTGGGGCTCTTGCGATTGAGTTTGTTGTTGCAGGAATTATTGAATCTTTTAAATTATAAGGATCTCAAGGATTCTCGAACAATTAAATCCGATTTAAATTCTTTTGATTTTGTTTTTTCAGCAAGACCATCAAATTTAGCAATTAATATTTTTGCAGCATGTGCTGCCATTTTTTCAACGGGTTGCTTGACAGTAGTTAAGGCTGGCCATATTTGATGTGCAATAGGGGAGTCATCGAATCCAGCAAGAGATAGGTCTTGAGGAACTTGCATGCCCTTCATTTGAGCAGATTTCATGATTCCTGCTGCCATAGAATCATTGCTTGCAAAAATGGCTGTTGGGATTTTTTCAGAATGAAAAATCTCAACCCCTGCATCAAAGCCTGATTTAAAACTGAAATTACCTTGCTTTATCCACCGGTCATTGCGCTTGATTCCATGATTTTTAATTGCGTCTAGATATCCATTAAATCTCAAGTGTGATGCAGAGTGTTTAGGATGACCTTTTATGAACCCTATGTCTTTATGACCATGCTTTATAATTTCTGAAGTTAATGTATATGCAGCCTCATAATCATTAGAAGATACATAGAGTGATTCAGGGTTCATTGTGCTCGGAGCAATTACTGAATAATCTATTTGATGGTCTTCTAACTCTTTTAGAAAGTCCTCCATATCGCTGAGCGGAGGAGTCACAATCAAACCATCTATTTTAAAATCCTCTACAAACTTAATAATATCAGTTTTTAATTTATTAGACTTATAATCGCATTCTTGAATAACTAAATTATAACCAGTATTTTTGCAGGCATTGAAGATACCGCTTTGCACATCGGCAAGATACGATTTGTTTGGATTGTCATAAAGCAATGCCAGCATATAGGATTTCTTAGATCTAAGACTTTGGGCGCTTTTATTTGGCTTGAAGCCTAGTTTCTTTACAGATGCTAATACTTTCTTTTTTGTAGCTTCAGCAACATTCGCTTCATTATTAATTACTCTTGATACAGTTTTTATTGATACAGCTGCATCTTTTGAGACATCTTTAATTGTAACTGCCATGCTTTTTTTAATTATTATTGCCTTATCTTACTATTTTAACGATAATGTATGTTCTTTGACAACGATATCAATGGGGTGGTGTATTTATGTTGTTTAGCAATTTAGACATATTTATTGTCGCTTTTTACTGCGTTGGAATTATATTTCTAGCTCAATATGTTTCTAGATCTCAGCAAGGTGTTGAAAAGACAGCAGAAGATTATTTCTTAGCAGGACGATCGCTCCCTTGGTGGGCAATAGGGGCGTCTCTGATTGCTGCAAATATTTCTGCTGAACAAATTATCGGCATGTCAGGGCAAGGATTTGTTGTGGGTATGGCGATAGCAACCTATGAGTTAACAGCAGCGATTGCTCTGATTGTTATGGCTAAGTACTTCTTACCACTTTTTCTAGAAAAACAAATTTATACAATGCCCCAATTTCTTGAGCAAAGGTTTGATAAGAGAGTTAGCCTGGTGCTTGCGTTCTTTTGGTTGGCAGTCTATGTATTCATTAATTTAACCAGTGTCTTGTGGCTCGGATCTCTGGCAATTAATTCATTAACCGGTTTAGATTTATTTTATGGCCTAATCCTTTTGGCTCTTCTTTCATTAGCCTATTCTCTTTGGGGAGGTCTGAAAGCTGTTGCTATGACAGATATTATTCAAGTGGTTTTGTTAATCTTTGGAGGTCTATCAGTTTCATATATTGCGTTAAATCAAATATCTGATGGGGCTGGTGTAGTAAATGGCTTAAACCAAGTCTATCAATTACTGCCAGAAAAGTTTGATATGATTTTGTCTCCTGATCATCCTGCATATAAGGACCTTCCTGGAGTATGGGTCTTGATAGGTGGTTTATGGATAGCTCATTTTGCATATTGGGGCTTTAATCAATACATCACTCAAAGAGCTTTAGGAGCTAAATCTCTTCCTGAGGCTCAAAAAGGTGTCATGTTTGCTGCTTACCTTAAGCTTTTAATGCCATTTGTAGTTGTGCTTCCTGGAATCTGTGCAGCTGTTATTTACCCAACACTAGAAAAATCAGATCAAGCATATCCAATGATGATGTCATTACTACCAAATGGTATTTTAGGATTAACATTTGCTGCCTTGGTGGCGGCAATAGTTTCTTCCTTAGCATCAATGACAAACAGTGTGAGCACTATTTTCACAATGGACATTTATCGAAGTTACGTTAAATCAAAACCTTCCGAACAAAAACTGGTAAATGTTGGCAGGAATATGGCTTGGATTTCATTAGTAATTGCTGTTCTTTGTGCGCAACCATTACTTGGCAGCATGGAATCTGCATTTCAGTACATTCAAAATTTTACAGGCTTCTTTACCCCAGGGATTTTGGTAATCTTTTTAGTCGCTTTGTTCTGGAAAAAGGCTACCACCTTAAGTGTACTTGTTGCGGCTATTATGTCATTAATTTTGTCTTTGTTTATCTTTCTCGTGTTCCCTGAATATCCTTTCATTCATAGGATGGGGGTTGTATTTTTAATTTCAGGTTTTGCATGTTACTTAACCTCTTTGTTGCAAGGATATGATGATCAAGAAAAAGCAATCGATATATCAGGCATTAATTTTAGAACCGAGAGCTCATTTAATTTAAGTGCTGTCATTATTTGTATCATTTTAACTATTACTTATTTTCTTCTATGGTAATTGATCCTAAGGTAGCTTTTTTCAACAGCAGAGTGTTGTTAGTGGATATTGGTGGCACCAATATTAGAACGGCATCTGCTGACATTGGTTCAAGTGAACTTATTAATGCAAGTAAAAATAATCTAGATTGCTTAGGTTCGTTTGATGATATGTTGCAAGAATTCTTAGATGAAGACGCATCAATTAGACACCTGGTTTTCTCTATTGCTGGTCCTAAACTTCATAACTCCATAGAGATGACAAATAGAAACTTTAAGATAGATGCAGTCAATATTCTTAATAAGTTCTCAGTTGATTCCTGTCATATCCTTAATGATTGGGAGTCAATAGGGCATGGTTTATCTCTTTTTAAGAAAGAGGAGATGAACTTTATCAATCAAGGCAATGCATTCAATGAAACAGCATTAATTTTAGGTCCAGGAACTGGACTAGGGGCAGCCCAAGTCATTCAAGAAAACATTGTACTTCCCACAGAAATTGGAAATAGCTCATTTGCCATTCAAGATCTATTCTTAGAGCTTGATCTTTCTAATCAAGATGACTTCAATGTTATTGAAGATTTAATTTCAGGGGGTGGATTGGCTAAAATTTATTCTGAATTTGCTAATATTGATAAATCTCCAGAAGAGATTGTAGCCAGCTACCATACTGATGAATTCTCTCAAAAGAGCATTGATATTTTTCTTAAATCACTTGCTCAAATCTTATCTGAGTTTGCTTTGGCATATATGCCAGGAAAGGGTATTTATCTTGCTGGGGGTTTAATGCGCTCCTTGAATGAATTCATTGATGCAGATTTATTTTTAGAAAATTTTTTAGTTAACAGAAAATCTATGCATGCAGATGCACTTAAACAAATTCCTCTTGCATTAATCAATCAAGAAATGACTTGTTTGCATGGCAGTTTAAATTTTATTAATAAAATTAGTCAAAATCGCAATTAACATTGGAAGATTCTATTTTAAATAATTTAACAGAATCAATTGCGGATTCATTAACCTCAAGCATTAGCTTGAATGGTAGTGCATCATTTGTGGTTTGCGGTGGTAATAGCCCTTTACAGCTTTATAAGAATTTAAGTAGCAAGAATTTAGATTGGTCCAAGGTTTCAATTTTTTTAGGAGACGATAGGCTGGTGCCTGCTGATCATGAAGATTCCAATAATTACTTAATCCATCAATATTTAATTAAAAATAATGCTAGCACTGCATCATTTCGTTCATTGCTTGATCATAAAGATTCAATAGAGAGTATTCAGTTTCCATTTGACGTGGTGCTTCTCGGACTAGGTAATGATGGTCATTTCGCATCATTGTTCCCAGCTCAGTTAACTATTCCTAAGGCATTTGATGCTGAAGCCTCCCCAGCTATTATAGTATCAGATCAGGAACTGGGCTCACCTTCATATAAGAGAATTTCTATGAACTTATCTCTTTTGATTAATACTAAACGATGTATTTTGTTAGTTCCAAGCTCAGAAAAGAGAAAGATTGTAGAAAAAGCATTTACAGACGATCAGTTGCCTTTGCATTTTCTTTTAACCCAACAGAAGGTCAAGGTTGAATTTTCAGATTTAGATTTTTAAGAACGGAGAGAGTATGAAAAACTTATTGTTAATCATTTTTTTATTTCAAGTACCAAATATTTTTGGTCAGGTTGATTGGGCAAGAACAAATACTTGTGAATATAAAAACTTTAATAACTCAGATCTTATTGAGCAACTAATAGATGGAATGACAATTGAGGAAAAGGTTGGGCAAGTAATACAAGGAGATTTGGACTTTATTTCGCCAGCTGATGTGAAGAAATTTAAAATTGGATCTGTTTTAAATGGTGGAAATACAGCTCCCAATGGAGATAAATACAGCTCGGTTGAGGACTGGAGAAATCTAAGCAAGGCATTTTATGATGCTTCTCCTACCTATAAAGGTATTAAAGTGCCAGTTTTATGGGGCACTGATGCCGTTCATGGCCATAATAATGTTATTGGGGCAACATTGTTTCCTCATAATATTGGGCTCGGAGCCACAGGCAACACTGATTTAATGAGGAACATTGGTGAGGCAATAGCTCTTGAGGTATTGTCTACAGGTGTCGCCTGGACATTTGCCCCAACAGTTGCAGTCCCCCAAGATGATCGCTGGGGAAGGACATATGAGGGCTTTTCAGAGGACCCAATCCTGGTATCAAAGCTTGGTAAGGCATTCGTGCTTGGCTTGCAAGGTGAAGGGGATACCTTGCTTGATAATAATCATGTAATTGCTACCGCCAAACATTTTATGGGTGACGGTGGCACTTTTGAAGGAATTGATCAGGGTAATACAAGAATTTCAGAAATTGGTTTAAGGGAGATTCATGGCTATCCTTATTTTGATGCTTTGGATGCTTGCGCTCAAACTGTTATGGCTAGCTTTAATTCTTGGAATGGTAAGAAGCTTCATGGTTATAAAGAATTGTTAACTGATATTTTAAAAACGGAGATGCAGTTTGATGGGTTTGTTGTAGGTGACTGGAATGGTCATGGACAGGTTGAAAACTGCTCAAATGCAAAATGCGCTCAGTCCTTCAACGCTGGCGTAGATATGTTTATGGTTCCTGAAAATTGGAAAGATTTGTTAAGAAATACTATCAGGCAAGTAAAATCAGGTGAAATTTCTGAGGCTAGACTCGATGAAGCTGTGAGAAACATTTTGACAGTTAAGTCTAGGCTGGGATTATTTAACGGAAGAATCCCTCATGAGTTTAAAGGAAACTATTTGGGTCATCCGGATCATATTGCTCTAGCTCGTCAGGCAGTTAGAGAGTCACTGGTGTTGTTGAAGAACAATAATAATCTTCTTCCATTAAACCCCAAACAACATATTGGAATTATCGGTGATGCAGCAAATAAAATTTCCTCTCAAACTGGTGGCTGGACCATTACTTGGCAAGGAAGAGAAAATTCAAACGATGATTTTGTAAATATAAATTCAATATTTGAGGCCTTGAGTAAGCTTATTAACTCCTCAGGAGGCACAGTCGAATATTCTAGAAATGGAAAATTTTTCAAAAAACCAGATGTTGTTATCGGTGTATTTGGTGAGGAACCCTATGCTGAAATGCTTGGTGATTTAAAAGATGTTTCATTTGTTCCAACCGACCCAAAGTTTTTGCCAATATTGGAGGCTACCCATGCCAAAGGCATTCCTACAATCAGTATCTTTTTATCTGGAAGACCTTTAGTGGTAAATAGACAAATAAATGCTTCAGATGCATTTATTGCTGCGTGGCTTCCAGGCACAGCAGTAGAGGGGATAGGGGATGTAATTTTTACCAAAGATCAGGAGATGAATTATGATTTTACTGGAAAACTATCATACTCATGGCCCAAATCAAAAGATCAAGCTGTCCTTAATTTTACTGATAGCGTATACGATCCATTATTTCCATATGGGTATGGTCTGACATATCAATCCAATATTCAGATCGATCGAATTCAAACGAATGTGGCATTATCTAAACTAGACCTAGTCAATGTATTTTTAGGGGCTGCTTCTATTCCAGGAAAGGAATTTGTGGTTACTGATACTGGCCCTGAATTTGTAAATGATGACGATTTTCAAAGCATTAATGGAAAAATTAAAATAACTAGGTTTGATTATCAGAGGCAAGATGATGCAAAAAATATCATCTTTAAAGACAGTCAATCTCTTCAGGCTTTTGGTATTTCAACAGAATCACCAGTAAATCTTATTGGCATGAAGTCACCTTTTTATGAAATTGTAATGAGGGTAAACACACTGACTAACCCAGCATTATATTTCAGCGTGGGCTGCGGAAATGACTGTAGAGGATCAATTCAGCTCCCTACGGACTCTATGAATGAGTGGTCAACAATCAACATCCCAGTCTCATGCTTGGAGGATGATGGCTTAAATAAAAGTAAAATTCAGGTTAGAGGATTATTTCTTAGTGAAGAGAGCATTAATTTTGATCTTAACTCTATCATCATAAAAGATGGAAAATTGACTGGAAGAGAAGTTGGATGCTAAATAAGCTTAATTATTTGGGTTATAAAAGTATTGAAATTTTGCATAAATCTGTGAAGTTTCAAGTCTGATATTATCACTAAAAGGATTTGGCTCTTTGTAAAATTGAGTCCCACCTGCATAAAATATTGTATATGGGTTTGGTTTCCATTGTATTAGAGCCTCAAGAAAGTAGTCGTCACTGAAGTCATTTTTTTCAATGATAGTCCTGGTCGATAAAGCACCATCAATTTGATAATCCAACTCAAATCTATTTATCTCGCCTGCATAGAAATTCTCACCAGTAACTTTGTTTTTTAATTCTGAGTATCTATGACCAAGTGCAATCTTAAAGTTATCTGAGAATCTAAAGACGTTGTAGAGATTGTATTCAGTTGAATCACCAATTTCTGGATTATCAATTCTGTAAGCAATTGATTCACCTTTTTCTATCTCAAAACTAGTAAAAAAACTTTCCGAGGGATGATATTGACCCCTTATTTCAACATCTCTTTGCTCACCATACTGAATGCCATTAAATTTTTCACTTGGCTCATACTGCCATTCAATTGCTCCAGTAAAATTAAAGTTTGTTTCAAGCTCAATTTTGAACTGATAGAATTCTTGAGTTTTCTCATCTCTAAAATTTAGTCTATTGCGATTATTCCAATGAAAAGTTATTTTTCTTAATGTGCCTTGAGACCTATAGGTTCTTCCATACCAATAATTTCTGCTTTTATAGTCGTTTCTCCCAACAAAACCAACGTGCGCTCTGTAAGTTGGGGACACATCTTTAAATCTAATTCCTGCATAAGAACCATTCACAGCTCTTCTAAGACGAATATTTTTAGCTGTTCCAGAGAAAGATTCTCCATCCATTGCATAAGTTCTGCCTGCAAAAGTATCATCAGTTTCAATGAAATTCATATTGCTTTCTTGAGTATCACTTCTTGCGTAATTTAGGTCTAAAATATAATCATCCATAAAGTTAATTAAACTATCGAATTCAACCACTGAACCAGATCCACCTACTTGATAATCTCTATTTGTTGCGATTAACCCAACATGTGATTTATTGCCTAAATTTCTTTTTAACCTTCCTATCGTTACCTTACTTTTACCAGCATTACCTTTATAAGATCTATATTGCCCAGCTGCTAAATAGGGTGAATCGGTGTCTGTAGCTTGCAACAAATACACCGTATTATTTTTGCCCTGATTTATGTATTTAATTGCTCCTAGAGGATTGGTGATGGATCGAGTGTAAACAGTTTGCGTATCTGATTTAAGCAGTTCAGATCCTTCAAGAAAAAAAGTTCTTTTTTCAGGGTAGGACATGGCAAAAGTTTGATTAGCCATGATCATTGGAACATCAGACTCAACCTGAGAGAAGTCTGGATTGATGGTATATTCAATAGACGAAGATTTTGATAGATCATATAGCCCAGTAATACCAATTTCGTAGTCAGGGTTCTGTAATTTAAAATCTTTGACAGGCCTGTCACCGTTTTGATTTAAAAATATGTAAGGATATAAATAATTTCTATAAATTTTTTCTGGTGAGCCTAAAAGAATTTCTTCATCGGCCTGACATGCATAACATTGTTCAGCCGGAAGATTTTTAAATGAAGCAAAAACAGTTTGAATTCCAGCCTCATATGATTTTCTTATGAAGCCCATTTTCCATTTTTGCACCTCAGTATCTGGTAGCTGAAGTTCCGCGAAGGGGATAATTAATTCAGCTGAGTAACCATCATCTTGAAAAGCAGTAGCGGATTGAAAAAGAATATCCCAGGAGTCATCCGGGCCAGCACTACTTATATGTTTTTCATCCAGCTGTACCCCTAATGCGTTAACCCCAATAAGAACACCGTATCTACCATCCCTAAATGGATCAGCCATTAAAGCAACATAGTCTTCATTCCATGTTTGATCTCTATTTTTTAAAGTCGCTCTTATTTTCTTAGGGTCACCATATGCTTTTATAGCTATATATAGATATTTTTCGTCAAACTTTACATAAGCTGTAGTTTTTAAACCTGCGGGTGTATTTCGAGAGGGCATGACCTCATACTCTAAGTCAAATATAGATGCCTCTTTCCATTCATCATTTGAGATAACCCCGTCAAGAGAAATGTTCTCACTCAAAGTATTCAACGAAACGCCAAACAAAATGATGACAATTAATTTATTAAAGTATGTAGTTTTAAAATTCATTATTAAGGACGAGACATTTTAGTGTAAATAGATGGTAGATAGCTAAAAATTTAATAATATATTTAAAATAATTCGTGGGAAATTGATCTAATTTCGGTATAATCCCCAACATTATGGCAGATAGCAAAAAGAAACAAACTAAGGTTTATTTAATTCCAGAAAGTGAATCAAGAGATAGTCACACCTACCATTACTTGGCAGTAAAGACAAAGAAGCTGGTTATTGAAAACCAAAAATTAAGATTAAAAAAGTTTAATCCAGCTAAGCAAATCCATGAATGGTTTGTAGAAGCTAAATTGCCACCACATAGTAAATAATCTTTTTACTTTTTTTGCTCTTCTGTTTCATCCCGGTGCTTCTTCAGATAAGACATAAAAGGCGTCCCGCCAGTCCCTGTAATAGTTGATCCGCCTCGACCGAATGGATTTTTAATTTGCGATTGTTTGTGTATGTAGGTTCCTGCATATTCAAGATGCATTGCTCTGAACGCCCTTATTTCCTCTAGACAATCATTGTATTTGTTAACAAGTTTTCTTGAATCCTCTAAAAGTTTTTTAATTTGAGAAGTATTTTCAAGCTCAGAAATAAAATTTCTATGCTTTGGCGGCATGTAATCTCTCATTTCGTTTAAATAATGTCTCAGATGATCTTTTGTGTGTGAAATTTGCAAGGCTCCATCCAATGATGGAATTATACTGCTTTGTGCACCAGTCTCTCCTCTAAAAAATTGAGGTTTGTTATCAAACTGTCCCTCGTAAACAAGCCCTTTTTTTAGATCAGGGTTATCTTTTGTTCCAAAAATAAATGGGCGCACACGATGATAATAAATATATGGATCACATTTCTCAGGCATTCTTGCAAAAATTGAATTTACTTTTTGCATTGACTCTACTATCTGTTCTAAAAATTTATACACTTCTTGTTCAGATGAATTTTTGTCACATTGTGATATTTTTTTGCATGCCTCTATAGCATCTGATGCAGCATTTTCGATGCATACATGAATTGTGACAAACCAATCCTCATCCACGCCACCTAAAAAATTATTTATTAAACCAACATTTCCTAATGATATCTCTTCATCTTTATTGATTAAAAACCAATTATCTAAGCAATAGCTTGCATAGCTTAGAATTGGAGGTCTCCCTTGATGATTTGCAGCCTCAACCCAGGGCTCTGCAAGGCAATGAGGTAATTTTCCATGAGGTTTTTCAGCACCCCAAATATAAGCATGAGCCATAAAGCTTAATTGGGACATAGCAAGTTTTAGATCCTGCCCCATCTGATTTACCAATAGCTCTTTAATAGATAAATCTTTCTTTGAAAGCTTATCAATGGTTGTTTGGACTTTTCCTGTCAATAATAATTTTGGGAGATTATTACATATTTCTTCAATTCTCGAACATGATTGAGAGTCTATTGAATAGGATTGTGCAGGCGCATTTTTTGGTAAGAAACCTTTCATATAAATCCCCCCAGATTTTTATAAAAAAGTCTAAAGTAGTATAACGATTTTTGTATAACTTAGTCTTGTTCTTTTCTGATTAGGGTTGATGAAATATCATCTCTGAAGATCTCTTCTCCAAACCCAGAAAATCTTTTAGCTATGTGCTCAGGTATGCTGACAGAATCAAGATCAATAAAATTGCTTTTTATTTTTCGTCCAAATACTAGAAAGTTAATATTGTGACTATTAAATAAATCCAATTGATTAAGCATATCTTCGCGATTTAAATAAAACTTTTCATCTAAAATTCTTGTTAAGGTATCAGCACCAATAATAAATACAGAGTTGGGGAAGAGTGCGGCTTTGTCTGTAAATTTTCCAGCTTTGGTTAACACCCATTCCTGTCCATGACTAAACTGGTCAAGCGTTGTCTCAATCTCATGATATGAAAGAGGAGGCTTATCAGCATTTTGAATGCATATTTCATATGCAAGACCTAATCCAGTTTTTTTCTCAGCGAGCTCACTCATAGAGTTATGCCCTGAATGGAAGGGATTAAATGATCCTGGAAAAATTAGCTCTGGAATACGATTAGATGATGAAACAAAATCAATTTTATTAGCAACCAACTTAACCCAATTTTTTTCGGCTTTAACAGTCTTGATCTCAAGAGAGGAGCTTTCAACCAACTTTTCATTTTGAACCTTACATGACTGGGCAATCGCATTGATTATGTGATCAGTAACAATAAGCTCTTCTTCTTCCCGAGTCAGCTCACCTTTCTTAGGGAATGTAAAAGAAAAGCTAGATGAATATTTGTATGTCTGTATAGCGATAAAAAATTTATGCTCCCCCTTTTTTGAATAATTTGTTGCTAGCGAGGCAGTAACTGCTACACCTAAGAGATTTTTTGGATTAGTATTTTGATCAATTTTTTTTGCAGCACTATAGGCTTTTGCTGCCATGCTTAGGGTAGTTCGCAAAGAGCAGTAATGATCTGGCTGCTTAAGTAGATAATAGTCTAAAGATTCTTTTGCATAGGGCACATAAGACTCTAATACTGATTTACTTGCGCCAGGTACTTTTAAAAACTCAGATATCGCATTAGTTCCACCACCGCTTGATACTAAAACAAATCTATATGGGGAGGAATGGATCTTCTTAATGATTTCTAAATATTGGGACATTTTAAACTTTAGCTATAATTCTTAATATTTTTGAGTGCATAATTAATTTAATGTGAATATTAGCAAGCAAACTCTAGAAAGGGCATTGGATTCAGCCAGTTTTCCGGTTGTTGCAGCATTGCTAGTTCATTTTACAGGAGATATTTCAATATTAGACAAATTACCTAGGCCCAATCAAGCAGTGTTAGGAGAAACTCAGGGATTTCTCTCTAACGATGACAAGCAAGTAATTAAGAAAATAGCCCTAAAAGAAATACATAAATTTTTTTCTACTCATGAGGCTAATGATCTCTATGTTCCCTCAAATCAAGAGCTTCATAGAATGATGAATTTTATAGTAGGAGAGAGCGTGTCTTCCGAATATATTCCTATGATGTTAAGTGACCTGCATCTTACATCTGATAATTCAAAATCAGATTTTGTAACCTCAAAATCAAATCTAAAAGTATTGATTATTGGTGCAGGCATGTCTGGAATCCTCGCTGCAATTAAATTAGCGGAGAGAGGAATCAAGTTTAAAATTTATGAAAAGAATATTGATCTGGGTGGAACTTGGTATGAAAACAAATATCCTGGAGCTAGAGTTGATATCGCAAACCATTTTTATTCATATTCATTTGAAGAAAACCACGAGTGGTCAGAGCATTTTTCCCAACAGCCGGAATTATTAGATTATTTTAAAAGGTGTTTTAAAAAATTTGATATTCAAAAGAATACATACTTTGAAACTCAGGTTACTGATATGAAGTTTGATGACTCAGCTCAAACCTGGGAAGTAGCTTCCATTAGAAATGGGAAAAATAATCTTGAAACAATCAATATTGTTATTTCTTGTGTTGGGCAGCTAAATCAACCAAAAATTCCTGATATTAAGGGCATAGATAAGTTTGAAGGCAACTTGTTTCATTCTTCACAATGGCCAGAAGCTGATGTAATTACAGGAAAAAAAGTTGCAGTAGTTGGCACTGGTGCAAGCGCGTTTCAGATAGTTCCCAGCATTGCTAAATCTTGCAAAGAGTTAACAATTTTTCAACGATCTCCTCCGTGGATGTTTCCTAACCCAAAATATCATGATGAAGTAGATGAAGAAAAAAAATGGTTACTAGAAAACTTACCTTTCTATTCACGGTGGTATAGGTTTTTACTCTTTTATCCCGGATCAGATCAGCTGCTTGCTTCTTTGTTTGTTGATCCCTTATGGAAAGATAGAAATGATTCTATCAATCAACAAAATGATGAAATGAGGGAGCTTTTTACGGCTGCTATGTTATCTCAAATCTCTGATCAATCTCTTGTTGAAAAGGTGATCCCAAAATATCCTCCATTTGGAAAGCGAATGCTCCAAGACAATGGTGCATGGTTGAAAGCACTTCACCTTCCAAATGTATCTTTGCTTGCAGAGGGAGTTGATTGCATTAACTCTAAAGGAATTGTTAGCTCGGAAAAGGAACATGATTTTGATACTGTGATATTTGCTACAGGTTTTAAATCACAAGATTTTTTTGATCCTATTAATATTGATGGAGGTTCAGGCAGTTTTAGAAGTATCTACAAAGATACGCCCCAATCCTATCTAGGAATAACTTTTTCTACAATGCCTAATTTTTTTGCTATGTATGGTCCAGGAACTAATTTAGCTCATGCCGGAAGCATCATCTTCAACTCAGAGTGCCAAATCAATTATATTTGTTCAGCAATAGAATACATGCTTACTAACGATCACAAAGTTATCAAGGTAAAACCTGAAGTTGAAAAGCGATATCAAGATAGATTCGATGAGAGGCATAAAAGAATGGTTTGGCAACATGCAAATGTCTCTAGTTGGTATCAGAACTCGCAAGGAAAAGTTGTCACCACATCCCCATGGAGATTGGTAGAATATTGGAATTGGACAAATAACTTTAATTCACATGAGTATGACTTTTAAATTATTTATTATTAGCTTAGTTACTTTTTGTGCCTTAGCTAATGCAGAAGACAAAAGGCCTAACATTATTATATTTTTAGTTGATGACTTAGGATGGGCTGATATTTCATTGAGAGGCGCTCCCATTGACACTCCAGCAATTGATTCCTTGTTCTCCGAGGGCCTTACATTAGATAGATTTTATACAACACCAATATGTAGTCCAACCAGAGCTGCCTTGATGACAGGAAGGGACCCATTGAGGTTAGGAATCTCATACTCTGTAGTAATGCCATGGATGAATAACGGAGTTCATCCAGATGAACATTTCATGCCAGAATCATTTAAAGCGGCTGGCTATCAAACTGCTATGGTTGGAAAATGGCACCTAGGGCATTCTCAAGAAATATTTCATCCAAATGCCAGAGGCTTTGATGATTTTTATGGTCATCTTCATACCGAGGTTGGTTATTTCCCACCATTTGCAAATCAAGGTGGCGTTGATTTTCAACGTAATGGAGTGACTATAGCAGATGAGGGCTATGAAACATTTCTTTTGGCAGATGAAGCTTCAAGATGGATCAAAGCCAGAGATAAAGATAAGCCGTTTTTTTTATATATGCCATTTATTGCGCCTCATAGCCCGCTAGAAGCACCAGATGATCTTGTAAAAAAATATGAGGACTTAGAAGATACAAGGGAGCTTACAAGGAGCGCAGCAATTGATCGTACTAGAACATTAAATGGTTTCTCTCCAAGCGCTCGACCAATGTATGCAGCTGTGGTTGATGGCTTGGATCAAGCTATTGGACAAGTTTTAGATACTTTAGCAAAAGAGGGGATTGAAGAGGAAACCATCATATTATTTAGCAGTGACAATGGTGGGGCTGCTTATGCGGGTGGCGGGGCTGATAATTTTCCACTAAGAGGAGGCAAAGGAGATACATATGAGGGAGGAATCAGGGTTGTAGCTGCGATGAAGTGGAAAGGCACGCTGGATGCAGGAAAAAGCTTTGAATCAATCATGACAGTCATGGACGTTTTTCCAACTCTTGCAAGTGCCGCTGGCGTTTCAATGCTTAATACAAAAGAAATTTGGGGAAGAGACTTGTGGTCAGCAATCCAAAATGGAAAAAATATTAAGCTTGATAAAGAGATTTATTTTGCATCTGAGACTCCCAATTATGGAGAATTTCATACAACAGTTTTTAATGAAAAGTGGAAATTAGTTCAGGTTATAACAAGCTCACTGTTGGAGATTAACGTAGAGAATAAATTATTTGATATCAATGCTGATCCGAATGAATATAATAATCTTGCAGATGAGTATCCAAAATTAGTTGAAATTATGGCTAATAAGATAAGGGAGTGGCGAGCACTTCATCCAATATCAGGCATAAGAGCTCAATTAGTTCCACCTCCCGGATGGAGAGCCCCGAAGGACTGGACAAGTTACACCATCCCTATTGAAGACCTTCAAGAAGATGCCTCTCTGGGTTTCGGTGCCCATGCTCATCAGATATTAGATTATTTAATTAAGGACCACGGAAGAATTATTTATGATTGCAAGCCTGGAGATTGGGAGCGTGGAAAATGCAAGGCACCGGAATCACCAAAAAACCATCAACATTAATGAAGCCTCTTATCCTAATTTCCTTTGTTATTTTAAATCTTAATATTCTTGCTCGTGAAATAGAGGAAACAACTTTTTCTTATTGGGATAAACCAGATTCACAAATATACTACTCAACTCCAAAAACCATAGATGCAGATACAAAAATTATATTTATCATGCATGGTGCCTCAAGGGGAGCGAAAAAATATTTAAATGATTGGCTGCCTCTAGCTAAAGATAGGAACGTTGTTCTCATAGCCCCAGAATTTACTAAAGAATCTTATCCCGAGTACGTTTATTTGATGATGAGCACAGAAAGAGGAAAGTTACTTAAAGACTCATCGCTTTACCTCACCGATTCTCTTGGGCTTCTTTTTGATTATTTCAAAGCTAAATTTAAACTCTCAACTAATACTTTTAGACTCTATGGTCATTCCGGAGGCTCTCAATTTGTTCATAGATATCTATTATTGAGTGATGAAAGTAGGGTTGAAAAAGCAGCTATGGCTAATGCTGGTTTTTACACTTTTGCGGATGCTCAAATTGCTTACCCATTTGGTATTAAAAATATGGATGTTTCCAATGAAAGGCTTGAATGGTTTCTTAGACTGAAGGGTGGAGTATTTTTGGGGGATGCTGATAATGATCCCAATCATCATTCTTTACCTTCCATGCGAAAAGCAAAAAAACAGGGTAAACATCGATTCGAAAGAGGAACAAATTTCTTTAATGATTTGATAAAACTTGGTGTAGAGAAAAACCTTCCTTTTCGTTGGAGATATCAAACTGTTCCAAATATTGCGCATGATAATGCGGGTATGAGTTTAGCAGCATCAGAGTTTTTGCTTGAAGATCTTTAAGAAGTATTTCTTGCAATGAAGTCGTCAGCAGCATTATAAATTTTGATCTTTCTATCTTCTTTCATTCTATCAAGGGACTTCAACATCAACCCCAATCTAGGGTTGTTAGCAAAAAAATCTCTATTATTTTCTATAAACCTCCAATACAGACCATCCACTGCATCGCACCATTCTCCGTTTTTGTAATTTGACATCCTTAGCATGTAACTTGATCCACAGATATAGGGTTTAGTTGAGAATATGCCACCATCTGCATAAGTCCCCATTCCAAATACATTTGGCACCATCACCCAATCAGCAGAGTCCACATACATTTCCATAAACCAGTTATAGATCTCAATTGGTTTAATATTTGATAGATTCATTAAGTTTGAAATAATCATCAATCTATTAATATGATGAGTGTATCCTGTGCTTGCGGACTCTTTAATTGCATCATCAAGAACTGGGATGCCTGTTTCTCCGGAATACCAATTTTTATTGAGGCTATTGCTGTGAGACCAAAAATTTAACTCTTTATATTGAGGCATGTTTTCCCAGTAAACTCCTCTTATAAATTCTCTCCATCCTAATATCTGCCTAACAAAACCCTCCAATGCATTAATTGGGATCTCATTCTCTGCTTTATTGAAGTAACTTATTGCATCCACAATACATTCCATAGGATCTAACAAGCCCGAATTTATATATGGAGAAAGAAGTGAATGGAACAGGGTTGAGTTTTCTTTGTCTATGGCATCTTGAAAGTCCCCAAATGATTTGAAATATAATTTTAAAAAAATATTCAATTGTTCTCTGGCCTTAGAATGAGTAACAGCCCAATTAAAGTTTTCTAAGTCTCCAACTGAATCTGGAAAGCAGTTTTCAACATCAACCATTGTAGAAACTGTAAGTTCATCTGATTTAAGTTTTCTTCTAGATTTTGGGGGCTCTGTTAGTTTTGAAATGCTTTTTTGATTCTCCTTATCGAAATTCCATTTACCACCAAGTGGCTTGTTATCATCCATCAGAAGGCTGTATTTTTTCCTTAGCCATCGGTAATAGTATTCTTGTACAAGAGATTTCTTATCTTTAGACCATTCAGAAAAGCCTTCTATGGAATCAATAAATTTAGTGTCTGGATGAATTTTGAGCTCAACATTGTGTTTAGATCCAAAAAACATGAGTTGAGTTAATATCCCATGATCACTTGGTTGAGTTACATGAAGGATATTAAAATCAATTTTTTGATGCAATGTCTCAAGTTCATGCATTAAATCAATATTTCTGTCCTTTGTAATTTTTACATGGATAATGTTGTTAAAATCTCTTTCTAAACTATCTTTCCAATGCCTTAGAGCCGAAATTAGCAAAACTAGTTTGTGTTTATGATGCTTTAATTGGTAAAAAGTATCACACGGTTCATAAAGCAATAACGGATCAGAGGCATCAATTGCTGTGAGCACTTTATTGTTTGTTGATAAATCATCCGGAAAGATTAATCCAATTTGTTTCATACTTTTGTCTTAGTTAGAAATTTCCCCAAAGCTTTTCCTGAATTGTATGCAGATTCAATTCGCGGAGAAATATTCCAATCACCTATAGCATAAGCATCTTTGGATACATGTGTAAATTCATTCTTAATATTTGATCTGCTGCATAGAGCATATTTCCATCTAAATATTCCTGCATGCCCAATATTATAATCCCCATTAATTATACCTTTAACGGCATTACCAGCCTTAGTTTGAAGCAATTTGTCTGGTTCATTTAGCATTTTTAAACTGAAATTTGGTGAAAACTGCAATACCCAAGTTGTTTTATTTTCATCATTATAGAAATGACTTGATCCAAGATAAGCAACGTCTTTGTCGATATTTTTATATGCATTATGCTGGTTATCAATTGTGCCATTTAATGTCATTCCTACAGCAATACAGGGACTAAACTTTGAATCATGTTCTATTTTTGATTCATAGATTTTTTGTGCCTGTGGCAGAGGCATACTAGAAATAATAATATCGTAGGATTCAGATTTACCTGACTCAAAATGCACTAGTTTGTTCTTCTCATCAATTTTTACTGCGCGATGATTAAATTTTATATTTAAAATTTGGTCATAATTTTTTAGAAGGGCATGCATGCCCCTTTTTCCAACAAAGTAATTTTTAGTATCAACACAGTCATTTGCCTCGCAATCAAAGGAAGATCCTATAAAATTTATAGCGTCATTTTCTAAAAGAAAATTTTGTAAGCTTGATGACTGAGCTTTACAGAATTGAGCTCCAAAATGAAATAACCTATCATTCAGTGTCTTAGCGCATAATCTTCCACCCACACCACGTGATTTTTCATAAACGTGAACATCAAAACTCTTATAAAGGCTTAATGCACAAGATATTCCGCTCATGCCAGCTCCCAAGATGATAATCTTAGGTTTCTTCATGTTTTTTAAGTGTTGTCTTTGAAGATTACCCCATCTTTCATAACAAAGATTACATTTTCAACGGTTGATATATCTTCTACAGGATTTTGTTGAACAGCTATAATATCAGCCAACATACCAGGTTTTATTTGCCCTAATTTGTCTTCAATCCTAAGAAGTTTTGCTGTTTCAATTGTTGCGCTTTTTAATGCATCTTGATTAGTCATGCCAGCATTTGTCATAAGAATAAACTCTTGCCAATTGTCTCCATGGGCAGAAACACCTGAGTCAGTACCAAAGGCTATTTTTACACCGGCTTTATATGCTTTGGCAAAGGTTGACTGAATTTGGGGACCAATTTTTTTAGCCTTAGGTTTTACAAGAGCTGGAAAAAAATTAGGGATTTTTGCTTTTTCCGCAACCCAATCGCCTGCCATGATGGTTGGAACATAATAAGTTCCTTTTGATTTCATCAAATCCATAACTTCTTGATCCATGTAAGTACCATGCTCTATTGAATTAATACCTGCTATCACAGCTCTTTTCATGCCTTCTTTCCCATGAGCATGTGCTGCTGTCCATAGTCCATAATCATTGGCAGTTGCTACAATTGAATTTAATTCCTCATTTGTGAACTGAGGATTTTCACCAGATTTGGCAACACTTAAAACACCTCCAGTAGCAGTAATTTTTATTCCATCTGCTCCATCTTTGTATCTTTGCCTGACTGCTTTTTTGGCATCCTCTGGACTATCAATGACTCCCTCTTCAGGAGATGGCGGAGAATAGTTGTCTTTTGGCATGCCATTAGTTGGATCACCATGACCCCCAGTCGTTGCTATGGTTTTACCTGATGTAAAAATTCTAGGGCCTATCACCAAACCCTCCTTGATTGCATCTCTAAGCGAAATAGTTTCCATCCCCCCATCACCCAGGTTTCTTACGGATGTGAATCCAGCCATGAGTGTTTTTGACGCAGCATTTGCAGCAAATAGCGCTCTGTATTCGGGCTCTATTTTTGAGCGCCTTTCTGCTTTTGGAACATATTCCTGTGCCAAATGAACATGCATATCCATAAATCCAGGCATAACATATGATTGCTTTAAGTTAACAATCTGATCATTTTTTTTTGGTGTTGCGTAACCCTTTGTAACTTCAAGAATTTTATTACCTTTAATTCTTATTGTTACAGCTTTGCTGATCTCTCCATTATTTGTATCCAATAAATTTCCAACATGCAGAAGGGTATCAGCATTTATCAGTGCTGAAATTGACAGAGCAAATAATAAAGCAACTTTTTTCATATATTTTTTATAATTATTAATTCTAAACAATACTACCTTTCTTGATGGATGTTAATTATTTTTGAATTTACCATCATTCCATTCTGATCATGAATTGATAAAGTAATTTTATTTTCACTAGGCTCAATATCAAGGATTCCATAGTTTTTCATTCTAAAGGTTTTCCCGATAAGTAAAGGGTCAGTTTCTTCACCCGGAGATGCTTGTCTGTTAAGAGATGAAGCCGTGATTTCAACAAAATTTTTATTTTGATAGATACCCGATTTATGCCTATCACCTGATACCAAAATAACAGTTTTATTTTTAGCTTTATCAGCAATCAAGTCCAGCAACCGTTTTCGCTCTAAGGGAAAATTATCCCATTTTTCATATGGATGATTGGTAGCTAAAATTTGAATAGAAGAGAGAATGATAATTGTATCTGCATTAGAGCTTGATAGAGAAGACTCTAACCATAACCACTGATCTTGCCCCAGAATAGTGGCTTTAGGATTATTGTTTTTTGTATAAACATTTTTTGATTTTATTAGTTTAGATCTGAAGTACCTTGTATCTAGACCAATTATCTCAATCTTAACCCCCTCCACATCATTGGTCTGTCTGAAATATATACCTTCTCTATTTCTTCTGGGATCTGAATTAGGAATATTCCAAAAGTTAAGAAACATTTTCTTAGCTTCTTTTTTAAGAGGGTAATCTCCGCCTCCATCGTTAAGCCCAAAATCATGATCATCCCATATGGCTATTATTTCTTTATCTAAAAGCCATTTAGGCAATCTTTTTTTTTGAGTTTGATAAGCCTTTTGCATCTTGGATAATTTACCGTTTGGCATATCTCCATACACGTTATCTCCAAGAAATATAAAGCCATCTAAATCCTCATTCTTGATTGACGACCAAATGTTTTGTTCTCGATCTTGATCTAGGCATGAACCAAGCCCATATTTATATGCATAAACATTTATTGGAGCAATCATCAAAATAGCAAAAAAGATTATCCTTATGCGTATATAATTTTTCATAATATTATTATCTCATTATTGGAGTATTTTTAATCTAAATTGAAATCCTATATTAAATTGATTTGTATTCTTATTCTTTCGGGCTGCGCTGAGAATTCGAAAAATTCTAACTTAGAATTAGACAACTTTATTAAACCAAAATACTCTTTCAAAGAATCATCGTTCAGTTGCAAGTTAGTTTCAGGTCAAACCCTTAATTCTGTTGAGAGGTTTATTCCACAATTTGTCGATAGCTATGTAAAAATGGGTCGTGGCACCGAAGAATTATATTTCTTGTTCCCAGTTACAGACGATAAAACTGATACTCAATCTTTTAATCTTTTATTACAACATGATGAGGTAGATGCCGTTGATAGTTTCAACCTAACTCTTGCAGCATTGAGCTTTGATGATATTGCCATTTGTAACAGTGCAAAAATTGTAAGAAATTCTCTTAGACTTACAAGCAATAAAATTAATAAATTTCCAGTGGTCTCAGAGGTATTACAATGCAATTATAAGGATGGATTTAATTACGCAACAATTAAACTAGTTCTTGAGCAATTTTCAGATGCATTAGTAAAAAATAATTCACCTGTCGAAATAATTTACTCTGAAGGCGAAGGGCCTGATAACAGCTTTCAATGGACAAATATATTTCTATCTCTGGAATCTCGAAAAGATTTTGTTAACTTGTGGCAAACTTTAGATATCAGTAAAGAGATTCAAGAATTGCTTATCGAGCAATCAACTTGCCAGTCATCTAAAGTCTATCGTCAATACAAAGTTTTGTGATTTAAAAGCTCGACATCTCATCAGCAATTTTTTTAATTCCTTTGCTCACGGTCTCAACAAAGATAAAAGGGAAGAGGCCATGAACAATGCCTGCAATCCCAAGAGAAAGAAGAATAATTGATACTTTGATTGCTCTGAATGCATGCGAAAAGTAATTAACATTTACTTTTTTTAGATGATGAAAATCAAATATCATAATTAATTTTAAACCAATTAAACTAAAATGCTCATAAAATTTAAAAGAGCATTTAATTCTCTTAAGATTAATACAAAGATAGTGTAATATACGTTTTCCTAAAAAAGCGCGGCATTAGTATAATGGCTAGTATATCTGCCTTCCAAGCAGATGGTCCGAGTTCGAATCTCGGATGCCGCACCAATTTTCCAAAAGTTAATTAATGCTAAAATACTTGCATGTTAGTCAAAAGCGTTTCTTCGCCAATTGGATTTTTTGATGCTACTTTTAGCAAATATGGACTTAAGTCATTAGCCTTTATTGGTGATACCCCATCGAACTATCCATGTGATCAAGAATTACAAAAGTCTGTTGATAGCTTTTTTTCTAAGAGGGGTTTGAAATCTTTGCCACCAATTGATTTACAAGGTACAGATTTTCAATTACTAGTTTGGAATGCTCTATGCTCTATACCAAGGGGAGAGACAGCTTCGTATTCAACTATTGCAAAAAAAATTGGATCTCCTAATGCAGTAAGAGCTGTAGGGACAGCATGTAAATTAAATCCGATTCCACTTTTTGTTCCTTGCCATAGAGTTATTAAACAGGATAACACCATTGGACAATTTGCATTAGGAGTCCATTGCAAAAAATACTTACTAAGAATGGAAGCAGTTTGAAATGATAATTTATGAAACTATTATGCAGCGCTTGAATGAATCATTTATCACAGAACATTTATTCTTAGAAAATGAAAGCTTCAAACATAATGTTCCTCCCAATTCTGAGTCTCATTTCAAGCTTGTTATTGTTTCAAACAATTTTAATAACATGCCAAAAGTTCAACGTCATCAAGATATATACTCTGCATTAAGCGATGTAATGAATAAGATTCATGCTCTATCTATTCAGGCATTTACATTGGATGAATATGAAAAAAATCCAGTTATATTAGAATCACCTGATTGCTCTAAAAAATAATCATAGTATGCAAAATATTTTTAAATTTATTATAAGAAGACCTCTCGTTGTAATGGTTTTCATTATTGCAATTTTCTTTTCAGCCGCTACTGGTCTTCAGAATTTTAAACTTGATGCATCATCTGATGCATTAGTTATTGAGGGAGATGAAGCCTTTAAAATTTATAGAGAGACAGGTGAAATATTTGGTAATTCAGATTTCTTGATAATTACCTTTACACCAAAATCGGATTTGTTTTCAGCTGATTCATTGGCAACAATTAAAAACCTAGATGCTGCTATAGAAAAGCTTCCTACTGTTGATTCTGTTTTAACCATCTTAGATGCCCCAATTTTTTTTCAACCAAAAGTTCCAATTAGTGATTTGATGGATAATCTCAAAACCCTTGAAACTATTGGAATTGATTTTGATGCAGCGAAAGAAGAAATTTTAAATAATCCTGTTTACTCAGAGTTAATTATCAGCCCTTCAGGCGATACAACAGCCATGCAGATTACACTGAGCGAAAACACCTTATATAGAGATTTGATCCAGCAGAGATATGAATTGCGCAACCTGGTCAAGATCTCAACTGCTCAGAAGTTGGAACTACAAAAAGTTAACCAAAAGATTTCAAAAATTAATGATGAGGAAGCAATTCAACGGGCAGAGTTGATTACTAAAATTAGAGCACTTTTAAAATCAAATAGTGATAAGGGAACTTTATTTTTAGGCGGCGCATCTATGATAGCTACCGATATGATGACTTTTATTAAATCAGATTTAGCAATTTTTGGTATAGGCGTTGCGATAGTCTTCTGCATAATGCTTTTTATTTTTTTTCAAAATATTTGGTTTGTTATTCTTCCGCTTAGCAATGCTTTTGTAACAACAGCATTTACAGCAAGTGTTCTTGGCTTGATGGATTGGAAGATAAGCGTTATTTCATCTAATTTTATTGCACTTTTATTAATTTTAACTATCTCACTCACGGTGCATGTATTAGTGAGGTTTACTGAGGTCTCACGGAATATAGATTCAATTGATGATGGTATATGTATAACCTTAAATCAAATGCTAATGCCATGTTTATTAGCGACATTAACAACTGCTATAGCTTTTCTTTCATTAATTCTTGGTGACATAAAGCCAGTTATTGAATTCGGAAAGATGATGACAGTTGGGATGATTTTTGCATTTATTTTTACATTTACTTTTTTACCAAGTGCAATGAAATTAGTCATAAAGTCATCAGAAAGCCACTCAAAAGATTTTATTAATAAAATACCCAACAAGTTAGGAATTCTTGCTATTAGAAGAGGTAAGCAGGTCGGCATATTTTTTATTATTGTTACGATTTCTATGATGTATGGAATTTCAAAACTCAAGGTTGAGAATAGATTTATAGATTATTTTTCTCCAGAAACTGAAATATATCAGGGCATGCTGTTACTTGATCAGGAGTTAGGCGGAACTGCAACATTAGATATTTTGATAGAGCAGCCCAGTGAAGAAATTTTTGATGAATTTGATTTTGATGGTGATGAATTGTTTGAGGATGATTTGTTCGAGGATGAGTCCAGTGAGGCTTCTGGTTATTGGTGGAATGCAGCATCTCTAGCTAAGCTTGAAGATATACATGACTACTTAGATGATATTCCAGAAATGGGAAAAGTCTTAAGTGTGGCCAGTGGTATTAAATTAGCAAGAATGATTAATGATGATAATGATCTAAATGACCTTGAGTTGGCTTTACTAAGATCTGTACTTCCAGAAGACATAAAAGAAACTTTACTCTACTCATACATTAATCAAGATGACTCAAAAGTAAGAATTTCTGCAAGAGTCCTAGAATCTGCTCAAACATTAAATAGGAATGAATTGTTGGAAAAAATTAACTTCGATCTGGTTGATAAATTTAATCTAGAGCCTGATCAATTTAAAGTAACTGGATTGGCTGTTTTATATAACAATATGCTTCAATCTTTGTTCTCATCGCAAATTAAATCTTTGGGGTTAGTTTTTGCGGCTATTGGCCTGATGTTGTTAATCATTTTTAAATCAATAAAGATAACCTTAATAGCGCTTACTCCCAATCTAATTACAGCTGGCTCTGTTCTTGGATTGTTAGGCATTTTAAACATTCCTTTGGATATTATGACAATTACTGTAGCTGCAATTAGTGTTGGCATGGCGGTAGATAATACTATTCACTATCTATATAGATATAAGACTGAGGCGGCAAACATTAATATTACGAATGATCAGAGAGTCTTAAACTCTCATGATTCAGTTGGAAGAGCTGTTTTTTATACAGCAACAACCATAGCTGCAGGATTTTCAATTTTTGCTTTATCAAGCTTTACTCCAACTGTTCTCTTTGGTTTATTCACCGCTTTTGCATTGATGATTTCTTTTTTCGCATCGTTAACTTTGTTACCATTTCTTTTAAAATTTTCTAATGCTTTTTCAACTCAGGAGTAACACATGGCAGGACCTTTAAACGGAATTACTCTTGTGGAATTTGCTGGCATAGGTCCTGGTCCATTTTGCGGAATGATTTTGGCTGATTTGGGTGCTGAAGTTATTCGAATTGATAGGTCTTCTCAGCATGGTCATGGCAATACACTTGATTTTCAACATAGATCTAAATCATCATTAACTGCAGACTTAAAAAATCCAAAAACTGTTAAAGAAATTAAAAAGCTTCTTAAAAACGTAGACGGTTTGATTGAAGGCTTTAGGCCCGGTGTTATGGAGCGCTTGGGACTGGGCCCTGATGAATGCTTTAATGAGAATCCCAATCTAGTTTATGGAAGGATGACCGGCTGGGGACAGGAGGGCCCGCTAGCTAAAACTGCCGGACACGACATAAATTATATTGCATTAACTGGCGCTCTCGAGTCCATGGGAAGAAAGGATCAGACACCGCCGCCTCCGTTAAATTTAGTTGGAGATTTTGGCGGGGGTGGAATGTTTCTGGCTTTAGGAATAGTTGCTGCTTTACTGAATATTAAACAAGGTGGAAAAGGTCAAGTTGTTGATGCTGCAATGGTAGATGGGGCTTCAGTTTTAATGTCAATGTTTTATGCATTCAAAGCTTCTGGTTTTTGGT
>Ga0233451_10000763_pt1 | contig 31756 bp, 32 predicted proteins | sample 011ome_29_FD_183052 | JGI IMG/M metagenome (GOLD analysis project Ga0233451, IMG submission 183052) | Coastal salt marsh microbial communities from the Groves Creek Marsh, Skidaway Island, Georgia - 011504CT (spades assembly) | ecosystem: Environmental > Aquatic > Marine > Intertidal zone >... | reverse complement strand
GCTTGGTCAAATTCTTCTAAGTGTGGAAATTCAAAATCATCCTCAATATAGGCAAGGTTGTAGCCCACATTATCCTGTTGCGTCGATATATACATTTTGTATAAATCACCAACGCCTTGCGTATGAATAAGTTGTCCAACTGTTTTTAGCACAATGGGCAATGTGCGTCGTCGAACCTCCTCGCCTTCAGGGGAAAGGTCTGCATTTCTTATAATATATGCCTCACGTTTAATGTTTCTATCGAAGCTATTTTCATCCTTTAGTTTTTGTGTGAGTGCGGGCGGATATAGGAATGCTTGTGTGTTTGCCCCACCATCCACATGCATTTCTTGATATTTTTTACCATCCACCTCAACATCAAGCATGACGGGGGGAAAGACGCCGGGAATTGAGGCAGAGGCAAGCATAACTTTTTTAAAGAGTGTTAACGCCTGAGGACCTCCAATCATTGCAATGCGTCCCATATTCCAAATTACTGGTTTTTTGGAATCTAAGTTTGTCGTACCAATAAGTAGGAATCTTCTATTTTCGGTGTATTCAAAGGCGACCTTTTTTAGGAAATCTTCATCAACGTATTGAGAGATTAAGTCATATAGTGGTGCTGAATCAGCCAAGCTATCGGCAAAAAACCCTTCAACAATGTTTCTTTTGCGATAAATATCAGACGGTGTGACGTTCGTGTAGAGGTCTTTAAGGGTTACATCATAATCCTTACCAAGGAAAGCAAATGGCGCGATCAATGCCCCTGTACTGATCCCTGTGACTAATCGAAAATTGGGGCGATCCCCAGCTTTCGTCCAACCATTTAGGAGCCCAGCCGTAAAGGCACCATTGTCACCTCCACCTGAGATAGAGAGAAACGCAGCACTATTATCCTGTCGTACATAACCGCTTTGTAATTCATGAAAATGGCCAACTAATTCATTAATACCGCTCTGGTTAAAAATATCATAACGTACATCTGGCACTCCTACGACTTCGACACTAGCAGAATCGTACTGAGATGGAACTGCCGGTACACGCTCTAATGTTGAGCATCCTGCAAGCCATACACTTAATAAAAGCAATAATTTAATGGGAAAGCTAGTTTTTTTCATTGGCTACAGATTGATTTAGTAGATTTTTTACAATTTGCTGGCTGGTAAATGGAAAAAAACTAGGAATGATTGCATGAATAATAGAAGTTATTCCTGCATAAATAAGAATAAACCCCGCAATAAAGGCAAATTTGAAATGTTCGCTGTAACTTTTTCCGGCCTCTGTAAGATGTTTTTTAAACATAGAAGGATTCCCTTATATAATTGCAGGTAACTATAGTTTTTTTTATTTCAATGGTCAATGCGTCATATATATTGTGCATAACAACAACAAGCTCTGTATCGAGCGCTGATGAACTCGCCCTAAAGATTGTAAAAGCAGGGCTTGGTGCTTGTGTAAGTATTAGCCCGATACACTCTATTTTCTACTGGCAAGATGAAGTCAAAAAAGAACCCGAGTACCAACTTATGATAAAAACAAAATCAAACCTCTCGGATAAACTGCAAACATTTATTAAAGACAATCATTCCTATGATTTGCCAGAAATCATTTTTATTCCTATACTGTCTGGCGACAGTAATTATTTAACCTGGATTCATCAAACAACTAACTAGATTATGCCGAAACAACCTTTTTTTATAGATTACCCTCAAGAGAAAATTCATCCAGATAAAAATGATTATCAATGTAGTATTTGTAAAATAAGTTCGCTTAAAATCAATGGGTTGCTTGAAAATCATGATGTAAATTGTAGCTACCGAATCAATCAAGAAAAGTTACACACTCAAAACTAAATTATTTCGAAAGGGAGCACATGAAATCATTTTTCTTTTTTTTGCTAACATTTTTATCCTTAAATTTAATTGCTTGTGAATCACTTGAGGACGATGGCCTCAATGATTCTTTACTTTTTAAAGACCATGGCTGCCTAACTTTAACAGCAGATACTCAAGACTTTAAACAGTATTCTTATACCAATCCTAATTTTAATTTACTTGCCTATCAATCCCTCATGATTGAAGAAGTAATTATTAATCAAAGACCCGATGATTCTGTTACGCAAGCTATTTTAGATGATATGAAGCATTCGATTCGTCATTCGATTATTGAGCATATTGGCAATTCACGTAAAATTGTGACAGAAATGGGTCCTAACACCGCGAAGCTTGAAGTGTCTTTTTCGGGCGCCCGTATCTCCGGAGAGGGCATTGGAATTATTGATCTTTTGCCGGTAAAGGCATTATGGAATTTAGGTAAAAAAGCGGCAGACAAAAATACGAAGGTCCCCGTCATGATTGTGGAATCAAAATTGACTGATAGCGAAGACAGCAGCCTACAAAGAGCGAGAGTAATAGTAGTTCGAGGGGAGAGTTTTGTTGATCGAGCTGTCACCCGTGATAATTTTGTCGGCATGGCAGATATGACGGTTAAAAAAGCATTTGAAACGTTTTAGATGAGTAAAGACGCTTGTATTAGGGCGATTGATTTACTTTTAAATGATGAGTGGGATGCCGCTCATCATATTGTGCAAGACCTCTCAGATAGCCACGCGCAATGGATTCATGCGGTTATTCACAAAATTGAGGGTGATGCTGGCAATAGCCGCTACTGGTACAATCGGTCGGGATTGGAAGTGTTTGAAAGTTTTCAGGACCCCAACGATGAACTTAAATCAATAAGAAAAAAATTGCTTAATATTGATAAGGACCATTAAGAAGTAGGGCATAACTTGTTAAATATGGAGCTATTAAAAATCTGGTTTTTTTAATTTGACTGGCTTGATCGAATTACTTTAGCATCGTTGTTAAAAAACTAGAGCCAGCGTTCATGCAATCAAAGGCATGCAAACCGAGCTCTCTAGATAAGTCTTTATAGGCAGAAATTCCCCGACAGCTATTGCCCTTTTCGTCTAATTTTGGTGAGTATGTGGCAATGCCCATCTGCCTATTTACAATGCCTAGCAAACCACCTGAAACACCACTTTTTGCCGGTATGCCTACATCATTAACCCAATTACCGGTATTGTCGTACATACCGCATACGTACATAACTGACATCATACTTTTTATTGCATCAATACCAAAAACTTCTTTTTTGGTAATTGGGTTTTCGCCAAGATTGGCAATTGTTGCGGCAATACAAGCAAGATCGTGACAATTGACAAGAATTGAGCATTGAGCAAAATATACTTCCAAAATTTGCTCAACGTAATCACTAATCACATTAAAATTTAAAAGTAAGTAAGCGATTGCACGGTTTCGATGACCTGTTGTGAATTCTGACCAATAAACTTCTTTATCAATTTCCAAAGAGCGACCAGCAGCAAGGCTAAATTTTTCAAGAATAAAATCGATAGTATTTTTACCATACTTATCAAATAACATTGCTGAAGCTGTAATGGCACCAGCATTTACCATGGGATTAAAGGGCCTATTTGTATCAGGTTCCAATTCAATTGAGTTAAATTTATCACCACTAGGCTCAACATTTATTTTTTTAAAAACGGCTTCTTCACCAAAAGTTTCTAACGCCATGCCATAAGTCAGCGGTTTAGATATTGATTGGATAGTGAATAAATGACCAGTATCGCCACACTCGAAAATTTGTCCATTGGTACTTAATATTGCAATACCAAAATGCTCTGGATTAGCTTTACTTAGTTGGGGAATGTAGGTTGCGACCTCCCCATCTTGTTGCTGGGCATACCTTTTATGTATCATTTCTATTAAATTTTGTATTTCATGCTTTTCGGTCACAAGCCTAAAACCCCTTATTAACTAATGCGAAAAAATAAGTTCCACTATAGAAAAATCGTCCACAAATGGCCCCTTATCATTTTTTAATTCTTTTATTTTTGAATATATCTCTTTTGATTGAAGTTTGGTGGTGGCATTAAAAGATTCTTGAATTAATTTGGTGAATTCTTCTAATGTCATTTCTTCATTTTTTTTATTAGTAATTTCATAAACACCATCACTAAAAACATAGAGTTTATTATGTTTTTTTAATTCAACTTTGCTTTCAGTGTAACTGACATCCTCAAAACACCCGATAGCCACACCTTTTGTTCCAAGTTTAATTAGGTCCTCCTTATCTTGAGCATTGTTGCTATTTAGAAGGATTGCATGCGGATGACCAGCCGATGCATAACTTAAGGTTTGATTGGATGGTGAGTAAACACCATACCAAATCGTAAAGTATTTTAAATTTTGTTGCTCCATCGGGAATGCGCGATTGAGACCATTTAGTACGGAAGCAGGACTTGTAAAATCTGTTTTTGTTAGTGACTCAGACCTAATAGAATTGATGGCAGAAATGCATAACATTGCCGCCCCAACTCCGTGTCCACAGACATCAATTAAAAATATAGCCATATGGTCATCATCTATCCAGTGATAACCAAAAGCATCACCTCCCAATGATGACGATGGAATATGTTGCCATGATGACTGTATACCCTCATTTGCCAAAGGCTTTGGCAATAAACTTTGAATGTAAAGCGCAGCCTCTTGAATCTCTTCTGATAATGCTTGCTGGCTCTCGACTAAAGCTCTTTTTTGTTGATATAAATCAATATGTGTAGCAATTCTTGTCAATGCAATAGGGGGGCTTACAGGCTTAGTGATGTAATCAACAGCACCCATTTTTAAACCTTTTTCTTCATCTTGCGATTCAGCTTTTGCAGTCAAAAAGATAACTGGAATTTCAACTGTTTGAGGGTTGGTCTTGAGGACCTTACATACCTCATAACCATCCATTTCAGGCATCATGATGTCAAGTAAAATTAAGTCAGGTTGTGGTTTTAGCGCAGCAATTTCCAGACCCTTTTTGCCTGTTGTGGCTGCTTTGATCTTATACTGATCCTGTAATAGACCACTCATTAAGGATATATTCGCCGGGGTATCATCAATAATTAATATTGTGGCCTTATCTGTGTTAATCATGATTCTTTATTTTGTTCAATTAATGAGTTTGCCAACTCAAAATCAAAATTTTGAATAGCATCGTTGATATTAGAGAAAACAACTTCGCCCCATAAGTGCTTGAAAAGCTCAGATGACTCCTCTAAGACCTGAATTGCTTGCGTATCATTTTGCACAATTAAATTGATCAAATTATTTAGTACGGGTTGAATGTTTTCTAATTCAACTTGATTCATTTGTTTTTCTGGTAGTAATGAATTCGATTGGTGCAAGGTATTTTGAATATTTGAAATTACGCTCACTAATTTTTCTTCGCATGTAGCTATATCTTGGGCAAATATATCCTGGTCGTACGGTTGACTAAAATACCCCTCTATTTTTCCCGCCAATTCCTGAATCTCTTTGGCACCGATACTTCCGGCAGTACCCTTTAAAGTATGTGCTAATCTTTTTGCTAAATCATTATCATCATTATTTATTGCAATCTTTATTTGCTCAATCGCATTCGCCTGATCAGAGGTGAAGGTGAAAAGCATTTTTTTTAATAACGATTGTTTACCAGCGGCGACATGCAATGCAGCTTCTATATCAAGCCCTGCAATGATGCTTATAGTATCCTCAGTTTTTTTGATTTTTTTATCTTCTGGGTTATGGTCATCAGACGAAGTTTTGGGCTTGATCCACTTTACAAGTTCTGATAACAAAAGCTCTGGATCAATCGGTTTTGTAATATGTGTATTCATTCCGGCCTGTTGGCATTTTTCTCGGTCAGCATCAGAGGCGTTTGCTGTCATGGCCAAAATTGGAAGCTGTGTTGCGGTAAATGTTTGGCGAATTTTTTCTGTTGCCTCAAGCCCATCCATTTCAGGCATTTGCATGTCCATTAAGACCACGTCGTAGTCCTGTTGCCCTGTCATGTGTAAGGCTTCCTTACCGTTATTTGCAACCTCAACAATAAACCCTTCATCCTGCAAAATTTCACAGGCAATTTGCTGATTGAGCAAGTTATCTTCAGCCAATAAAATTCTGGACCCTTTGATTTTTTTAATACCTTCCAAATGAGTTTTAGTGGGTGCTGGATGAGAGTTTTTCCGCTCTAAATCTTGATCAATATTGAAGGCACTTAATATTGTTTCAAATAACAGGGATGCATTAACTGGTTTTGCGAGCACATGCTCAATGCCTTCTAAATTGGCCTCGTTAATAATTTCATCTTTTGCATAACTGGTAAAGAGGATAAATGCTGGAGGGTGCTTTAATTTGAAATTTTTACTTGCTTTTGCTAACTCTATTCCATTCATACCCGGTGGCATATGCCAATCAGTTAGGATTAGATCGAAGGCATTTTTTGAGTCTGCTGCAATGATTTTTTCAAGTGCTGACTCGGCTGTATTAACTGATGTAACGTTTAACGACATTGCTTTTAACATCTCCGCCATAATTTCTAAGGCTGCGTCATTGTCATCTACAACTAAGACATTTTTTCTTTCCAAATCTTTTTTTAACAACACTTTCTTCTTGCTACTGTGGTCAATACCTAATTTTGCTGTGAACCAAAAAGTACTTCCTTGACCATAAATACTTTCAACCCCAACATCGCCATGCATTAATTCAGCAAGTTGTTTTGAAATTGAAAGCCCTAATCCAGTACCACCAAATTTTCTTGAAGTCGATGAATCTGCTTGCTGGAAAGATTGAAAAAGTTTTTTTCTTTGCTCCTCTTTAAGGCCAATACCGGTATCAGACACACTAAATTTGATTAAAAAATCATTCTTTGCCTCATTTATGACCTCTGCACTGACGATGATTTCTCCCTTTTCAGTAAACTTCACAGCATTATTAGCATAATTGATTAAAATTTGACTTAACCTTAGTGGGTCACCAATAATCTGACTGGGTATATTTTGCGGCATCCTAAAGATCAGTTCCAGATTTTTTTCAGCACATTTTTGATTGATGATATTTGCCACATTGTCCATCATCTCATCAAGATTGAACTTGATTTCTTCAACATTTAATTTTCCAGCCTCAATTTTTGAAAAATCTAAAATATCATTAATTACCCCTAACAAATGTTTGCCAGCGTGCTGTATCTTATTTAAGTAATCCTCTTGCTTTGGGGATAAATCTGTCTTGAGTGCTAGATGTGTCATACCGATAATCCCATTCATAGGAGTGCGAATTTCATGACTCATGTTAGCTAAAAAATTACTTTTAATTTCAGCAGCTTCCTCGGCTAACTGTTTTGCGCGATGCGCTGCAGTGATATCGTAAAACCAGGCGACCACTACATCCTGATCAAGGTAACGTAAGTGATGAAAGGAGCCCATTACTTGTAAAGGCTTGCCGGACAATGTTTTCATGGCAAGCACTTCATCAACAATATTTTCTTGCTTTTCTATTCTCAAACTTAGTGCTTCAAAATCTTCCTTTTTTTGATAGACTTGCAGCGGTGTTAGTGTCTGCAAATCCTTTTCTTTGACCTCAAACATATCCATGTATCTGGGGTTTGCAAAGGTAATGTGTCGATCTGAGAGCCGCATTATTCTGAGCGCAACTGGACTGTGTTTTAAAATAGCTAAGATATCGGACTCAAATTCTTTAAGAATATCGAAGATAATTTTTTGTGCTTGTTCAATGCTAGGCATGATTAGTAGCTTTTTGGGTAAGTTTTTTTTCTAAAGTGAGTTGATTTTTATCATTATATCTCTTGTAGAATTGAGTGTCGGTCATACTCTTAATTAAATGGATACCTAATCCTCCTATTTCACTTTCCTCAATTGAGGTGGAGAGGTCTAATTTAGTCTGAGCTGATAAAGGATTAAAAGCAATACCGTTATCTTCATAAATAATGGTGAGTAAATCCAACTTAACATCTAAGACAATATTAATTTGTACTACTTCACTTTTACCATAGTTAATTGAGTTGGAATAAAGTTCTTCTAGAATTAAGTTAACAGGGTTGATTAAAAACTCATATTTTTTTGTAAAAAAAAGAGTTAATTCGTCAGTAAGTTTTGCAAGGTCACTTAATTTATTCTTAAGCTGAATTTGAGTTTTTTTGATTTCATCCATTGAAGCATTTAAATATTAGCGATGGCTAACTCTTCAGTTTCATAAACACCAAGCATCGCACCAAATCCACTAATCTCCAATACTTCTTTTACGCCACTTAAAGGACTACAAAGCCCGAATTTTCCATCCAAAGATTTAATTTTTTTTGCAGTGGTTAACACCGAGCGTAATCCCTCTGAACTAATATAATCGAGCGTATTAAGATTCAATATAACTTTATTTTCCGTTGTTGAAACCATACTTTCTATTTCGTCCAAAAATTGTTTTGATGTTAAACCATCTAACCGTCCGGAAATAGTGATGATCAGAACCCCTTGCTTATTTTCTTTTTTAACTGCTAGCATAATTTTCCTGTTTATTTAAAAATTAATTTTTTATTTTACATTTTTCATTTAATATAAACTATACGCTTTTTCCTATTGGAGCGAAATCTGTGAGTAAAGAAAATCAATTAAGATATGAGCGTGACGAAAAGCCTTCTCACTTGCTATCAGCTGGTTTAGGCTTGCAAGTCACAATTATGATTGTTACTGGAATTATGATAACTCCTTTAATAGTCGGGCGCGAGGCAGGGCTGCCTGAGGGGCAAATTAGTTGGTTAGTTTTTGGTGCACTTTTGGCATGCGGGTTTTCAACTTGGTTACAAATCAGTCGGATTGGTATAATCGGCGGAAGATACCTTTTGTTTGTTGGATCCAATGTTGCCTTTATAACGGTTGCCATTTCAGCATTAGAGCTAGGTGGCACTTCATTGCTCTTGACTTTAGTCACTATTGCTTCATTAGCCACTTTTATTTTTACTTCACAAATGGGTGCCATGCGCAAGATCCTTACCCCTGCTGTTGGAGGGGTTGTCTTGATGTTAATGGCGCTAAATGTAGCACCCGTGGTTTGGTCTATGCTAAAAAAAGTTCCACAAAATTTCATTGGTGATATTTCAGTTCCATATACTTTTTTAGCAACACTGGTACCCATTCTTCTTATCTCTATTTATGGGAAAAAAATTTTTCGCTTGTGGGCACCTTTGGTAGGTATTTTAGTTGGTACCGCATACGCTTACTCTTTCGGATTGGTTGACTTAACAAAATTTAATAATGCCGTATGGGTTGGTTTACCAGAATTTCATTGGCCAGGCCTGGCTCTAAATTTTTCCGAGGACTTCTGGGCACTATTGCCTGCCTTTATTTTGATAACTTTTGTGGGGTGCATTGAAACTTATGCAGATGGTATCTCTGTGCAAAAGCATTCTTTCCGAAGAACTCAACCCATAAATTTTAGCTCAATCCAGGGCGCGATCAATGCAGATGGTGTTGGAAGCTTCATCGCCGGTATTATTGGCTCGGTACCTAACACAGTTTACTCAATGAGCATTGGGGTTATGGAAATCACACGTGTCGCCGCTTTAAGGGTTGGAGTGTGGGGTGGTTTATTTATCATCTTATTTGGATTTTCACCTAAGTTGGTCGCATTAATAAGCAGTATTCCTAACCCAGTAGCTGCCGGATATATTCTTGTAATTATTATTATGTTGTTTGGTCATGGTTTGGAAATGGTAAATGAGTCCAAGTTGACATCAGAGGCTCTTTTGGCAGTTTGCTTCGGTTTTTTTGCAGGCGTGGGCTTTCAGGGTGGTTTTTTATTTAACGAAGTGTTTCCAGAAGGTGTGCAAGTATTTTTGTCTAATGGGACAACATCGGGTGGGATATCCGCAGTTCTTATAATGTACCTCCTGTCCTTAAAAAGGCGGTCTAAATTTAATATATCTGTCCCACTAAAAGTATCGAGCTTAGTTAAAATTAAGGATTTAATTAGTCGCTTTTCAATTAAACATCAATGGGATAGTTCAGAGGAAAATCGTCTTATGCTGATTGCCGAGGAGGGCCTTAATTTTCTTATTCAAAACCAAGTAAAGAATAAAGAAAAAAATTATATACATATAAAACTATTTCAGGAGGCTGGTAATGTCGAGTTAGAGTTTATTTCGGCGCCCACCGGAGTTAATGCAGAATCAGCTGCTGTGGCATTAAAAGATATCGGTGAAATTGATTTTGATAAAAAACTTTCTCTAAAACTACTTTATGGTTTGACAAATGAGATCAAACATTTGCAGTATCATGGCATTGACTATCTCTTCCTGAAAGTTGACCCAAAGATGAAATTGGGCAAACAATAAAATAGAAAAAATTTGAATAGAGCCAAAGAGAAAATCTTCTTGAGAAAGATAATTTAAGGAGCCATGAAAAGAAAGTTTTGTTTCAGAATACTAGACTATATGAACGAGTCAGCTTTCATATTAACCATATTATCTTACTTAAAAAAATAAAAAAATTATTCCTTGATTAATTACATGATTTACTCTAACTTGAAAATGTTATTTTAATTTTTTAATTACAACCTTAAATTTTTTTGGAGTAAACATGAAAAAAATATTATTTTTTATATGGGCTCTTTTTGCCGTCAATGCTTTTGCAGGAGATCATGATACGCTTGACCATCATGTATTAACATTCACCATGGTTGCTCCACCTGAAATTGTTGAAGAAGGTTATCAGCTTTGGATGTCTCATGCCAAGTGGATGGAGTCAACTCACTTTAGATCAGGACCAAAAGAATTACATTATTACGAGGTTTCAACTACCGATGAGTTAACTGACCCGTTAGACATGAATTCTAAAAAAACAGGAAATGTTATTTTTGTTTTACATGAGGTCTATAAAAATAAAGCTGGGATAGATGATCACTTTGCTAGAACACCAGAATTTAAAGATTGGCCTAAACTTAGTGTATGGATTGATAAATGTAAATCTCAGAAAATAGTTAACGGCACTGTTTTTAATTCATTAACCTGGGGTTCGGGTCTACAAGGGAGATAGTTTAAGTTTTAACGTATTCCATACATAGGGGTTGCTGCCCCTATGTTTTTTTTGGAGGACTTGATGGTGAAAGAATTTGTCTTAGCAATTGATCAAGGAACAACGAGTTCAAGAAGTATTCTTTTTAATCATGATGGTATCGCAGTTGCTGTTGCTCAAAAAGAGTTTACCCAACATTTTCCAAAACCTGGCTGGGTTGAACATGATGCAATAGAAATTCTTGAGACAGTTAAGTGGACCCTAAAAGAACTTCAACGTGATAATAATTTTGATGCAAAGTTGATTGCGGCAATTGGTATTACAAACATGCGGGAATCTACCGTCGTTTGGAATAAGCATACGGGTATTCCTATCTACAATTCAATATGTTGGCAGTCAAGGCAAACCATTAACATATGTGACAAGCTCATCGCCGATGGTCATGAGGACAAATTTAAGAATAAAACAGGGTTGGTGGTCGATGCTTATTTTTCGGCAACAAAGATTCGCTGGATTTTGGATCAAGTTGAGGGCGCACAAGCATCAGCTGAATCAGGGGACCTATTGTTTGGCACTATCGATACTTGGCTAATTTGGAACTTGACCAGTAATCAGGCGCATGTTACAGACTTTTCAAATGCTTCAAGAACATTAATTTTTAATATTCATACTCTAGAGTGGGACAAGGAACTTTTAACCATTCTTAATATTCCAGAAAAAATGCTTCCAGCTGTGAGGAATTCAAGTGAAATTTACGGAGACACGAAAAAAGAATTTTTTAATGGGGGGCAAATTCCCATTGCATCAGCTATAGGAGATCAACAAGCTGCATTGTTCGGGCAAGCATGTTTTGATGTGGGTTCAGCTAAGAATACATATGGTACGGGTTGTTTCCTGCTAATGAATACAGGTGGAAATGCAGTAAAATCTAATGCGGGACTTTTAACTACTATTGCTTGGGGTGTTGATGGGGAAGTTGAATATGCGCTAGAGGGAGCGGTATTTGTTGCGGGATCTGCAGTTCAATGGTTACGTGACGGCCTATTACTTTTCAAAGATGCAAAAGAAACAGAACAGCACTGCACAAAAGTCGAAAGTACTGATGGTGTTTATATGGTCCCTGCTTTTGTAGGACTTGGAGCGCCCTATTGGTGCCCAACAGCAAGGGGGGCTTTTTTTGGATTAACTCGGGGTACCACAAAAGATCATTTTGTTAGAGCTACTGTTGAATCTATGGCTTATCAAACAAAAGATATTCTTATAGCTATGCAAGAAGATAGTGGAGTAAATTTAATGACATTAAAAGCAGATGGTGGCGCTACAGCTAATTCATTTTTAATGCAATTTCAATCAGACATTCTTGGAGTACCTGTGTATTGCCCAGAAACAAAAGAAACAACAGCATTGGGTGCAGCATACCTGGCTGGTTTAGCTGTAGGATTTTGGGCCTCAAAAGAAGATATTGGGCAGCATTGGAAAATAAGAGCAAGTTGGACTCCAAAAATGAAAAATGAAAATTCTCATGAACTCTATGAGGGATGGAGAAGAGCAGTTCAGGCGTGTAAAGAATTTTAGTTATTTGGGGGAGCTATATGAAGCCTATACATAAAGAATTATTCAGTGAATTTTTAGGGACATTTATTTTAATATTATTGGGACTGGGTGTCGTTGCTATGGTTGTTGTGTTTAATGGTAGCAAGGGAACATTTATTAGTATCAATTGGGCTTGGGGATTTGCTGTTATGTTTGGTATCTTGGTTGGAAATTATTCTGGTGCCCATTTAAATCCGGCTGTAAGTATTGCACTGGCAGCAACCAATCGTTTTGATTGGAAGAAAGTCCCGCTTTATTCGCTAGCACAAATATTTGGTGCATTTTTGGCTGCGCTGATTGTTTTTGTTAATTATTATTTTCAAATTTTAAAAGTAGACCCTGATTTGACGAAAACTGCCGGTATCTTTACTACTTTTCCAGCAGAAAGAGGACATTTAATGTTGGGACTATTTGATCAAATTTTGGGGACATTTTTACTTTTATTTTTGATTCTTTGTGTTGTTGATTATTTTAAAAAAGCCAAAGCAGAGCACCTATCCCCTATTGTTATTGGCCTTATTGTGGTTGCTATTGGGATGAGTTTTGGCGGAATGTTTGGCTACGCAATCAATCCTGCACGTGATTTTGGACCTCGGCTAATGACGGTTTTGGTGGGTTACAGCAACAATGGATTAACTGATGGTACTTTTATTTTCCTTATCCCAATCATTGGACCAATAATCGGAGGTGTGTTGGGCGCTTTCGCCTATGATCATACGGTCGCAAAATTAAATAAATGATTTTTTATTTTTTTAATAAAATACAGCAATTGCTTTTGGAAATTAATGAATATAATTTCTTCTTTGGTTAATAATTAAAAATTATTTAATTATCCCTTCCAATACAAATCAACATAATCATTGACTGGTATTAATTCCAGTGCTGCTTGATTGAGGCTAATAGCTAATATCTTATCTGCTCTTACCGGATCAAACTGCCTTGCTAAATTTCTTTTAAATTTTTCTACTAATTTTGGTATTCCTTCTTCACGCCGACGCTTATGACCAATCGGATATTCAACAGCAATCTGTTCTGATTTCGTTCCGCCTAGATAAAAAATTTGAATTGCATTGGCAATTGAACGCTTTTCAGGATCTAGATAATCTTCGGTATATTTTTTATTCTCCTGGCATACCATTTTTTCTCGAAGCAAATCAACACGTGGATCTTGCGCCACCTTATCTTCATAGTCTTGCGCTGTAAGGTTGCCTTTTAATAACCCAATGGCAACCATGTACTGTATGCAGTGATCGCGGTCGGCAGGATTATTTAATGGCCCTGTTTTATCAATGATACGAATTGCAGATTCGTGCGTGGTAATAACAATTCGATCAATCTGCGCTATTTTTTCAATAGTATCGAGTTTATCCCTTTCCTTTTCATGCAAAGTTAGTGCACATTCCACCGCTGTTTGTGCATGAAACTCTGCAGGAAATGAAATCTTAAATAAAACATTCTCCATCACATAACTGCCAAAATCACGTTGGAAGCTAAAACTTTTGCCTTTAAATAAAACATCATAGAAACCCCAGGTTTTGGCAGTAAGTGCGGTTGGGTAGCCCATTTCGCCTTGCATGGTCATAAGTGCTAACTTTACTGCTCGACTGGTCGCATCGCCGGCTGCCCAGGATTTTCTGGAGCCGGCGTTGGGTGCATGTCGGTAGGTTCTTAGGCTTTGGCCATCAAGCCATGCATTTGATAACGCATCAACGATTTGTTGTTTTGATGCCCCTAGCAATTTTGCTACTACGGCAGTCGAGGCAACTTTTACCAATACAACGTGATCGAGACCAACCCGATTAAAGCTGTTATCTAGGGCAATTACCCCTTGTATTTCATGTGCTTTGATCATGGCTTCGAGCACATCTTTCATTAAAAGTGGGACTTCACCCTTGGCCAGTCTGGTACGCGACAGCCAATCGGCCACAGCTAAAATTCCCCCCAAGTTATCTGATGGATGACCCCACTCAGCTGCAAGCCACGTGTCATTAAAGTCTAGCCAACGTATCATTGTGCCAATATTAAAAGCAGCATTAATGGGATCAAGTTGGTAGTTGGTACCTGGCACTCTGGCCCCATTAGGGACAATGGTTCCTGGCACAACAGGGCCCAAGAGTTTAGTGCAAGCTGGGTAGCTAAGTGCCTCAAGGCCACACCCAAGGGTATCAATTAGACAATTGCGCGCCGTATTAAATGCTTCTTTATTTTCAACGCTAAAGTCTGCGACATAGTCAGCGATATCAATCAGCACCTGGTCCGGTGTTTGTTTGTTTGTGATGGCAGCATGCGACATGGTAAATCCTATCTAATTTTAACGTTCGTGAATAGGGGGGAGGGGGCGATGACTTGGGCCCGTGTATTCTGCATTGGGCCGAATTATTTTGTTATCAATTCTCTGTTCAATAACATGCGCCGCCCAACCAGTGGTACGAGAAATGACAAAAATAGGGGTGAACATCGACGTTGGAATTCCCATCAGGTGGTAAGACGAAGCGCTATACCAATCTAAATTTGGAAACATTTTTTTTTCATCCCACATAACCCGTTCAATTCTGTCTGAGATGTTAAAAAGATTCATATCAGCAATATCGTCAGATAACGCTTTCGATACTTTTTTTATACATTCATTTCGTGGGTCAGAAATGGTGTAAACAGGATGCCCAAATCCAATAATAATTTCTTTTTTTGCCATACGTTGACGAATATCATTTTCTGCTTCATCAGGATTTTTATAGCGCCCAATAATTTCCATTGCGGCCTCATTGGCCCCCCCATGCTTAGGCCCACGCAGTGCACCAATGGCACCAGTGATTGTTGAATAAAGATCCGATAAGGTACCGGCGATGACTCGCGCGGTAAATGTAGAGGCATTAAATTCATGTTCTGCATAAAGTACCAACGAAGTATTCATGGCCTTTTCATGTATCACTGAAGGTTTTTTTTCATGCAATAAATGTAAGAAATGACCTGCAATAGACTTTTCATCGGTATCTAAATCAATCCTTTTGCCCTCATGCGAAAACTTATACCAATAAAGCAAAATCGAGCCAAAGCACGAGATTAATCGGTCTGCCAGTGCCTTAGTAGCATCAATATCACGATTGCTATTTTCAGGTTCCAAAGTACCAAGCATCGAGCAACCGGTACGCATAACATCCATTGGATGCGCATCTTTAGGTATTTGCTCTAACACTTTTTTTAATGCATCGGGAATATCACGTAATGCTTGTAATTTTTGTTGGTAAGTCCTTAATTCATGTGTGTCTGGTAATTTGCCGTGAATCAATAGAAAAGCAACTTCTTCAAATGTGCATTGCTCGGCTAACTCAATAATGTCATAGCCACGGTAGTGCAAATCATTGCCGCTGTGACCGACGGTACAGATCGCCGAAGCACCTGCATTAATACCTGCAAGCGCTACACCTTTCTTTACTTTTTTTGGTTCAACCGTCATTTTCTTACTCCTTTTGTTTCTTTTCTTGACTAAAGAGTTGATCTAATCTTTGCTCGTACGTATGGTAGTCCAGATAGTCATACAGCTCTTCTCGGGTTTGCATTTGGTCAACGACCTCGCGCTGTGTGCCATTTTTTCTGACGGATTGATAGACATTTAATGCAGCTTTGTTCATGGCGCGAAATGCGCTCAACGGATAAAGGGCAATGGCAATATTAACCGATTTTAATTCAGCGATTGTGAAGAGCGGTGTCGCACCAAACTCTGTAATATTTGCTAACACAGGTACATCGACGGCATCGGTAAATTTTTTATAGGTTGCTAAGTCATTGATTGCCTCTGGAAAAATCATATCCGCACCGGCATTAACGCAGGCACAGGCACGATCGATTGCCGATTCAAGCCCCTCTACAGCAAGGGCATCTGTACGCGCCATAATGACAAAATTGTTATCTTGTTTGGCATCCACAGCACTTTTGATACGATCAACCATCTCCGCTTGACTGACAATAGCCTTGTTTGGTCGGTGCCCACAACGCTTCGCTTGGACTTGGTCTTCGATATGAACAGCCGCCGCACCCGCTTTCTCTACCGCACGAATGGTTCGTGCAATATTAAGTGCGCTGCCAAATCCTGTATCGATATCTACCAGCATGGGTAATGTGGTGACATCGGTAATACGACGTATGTCAATTAAAACGTCCTCAAGTGTTGACATACCAAGGTCAGGTATACCTAAAGAGCCTGCTGCTACACCACCTCCAGAGAGATAAATCGCCTTGTAGCCCGTTTTTTCTGCCAATTTGGCATGGTAAGCATTGATCGCACCTATGACTTGTAATGGCCGCTCCTGTTTTATTGCTTGCCTAAATAAAAATCCTGCAGTTAATTTAGTATTGTTCATTGTTAGTTAAAAAAAGCCTTATTAACCTCTGGTGGTAATTCCATGCCTGATAGTTTGGCAACTTGTAAGATTTCCCAGAAGTAGCGATAGGTTGCTCGATCATGCAACTCCCCGTTATATTGAATTGGCCCCCAATCTGCTTGTTGCGCTTGCAAGAGAATCTGAGATCCATCAATGACCTCACTAAAATCCGGTTTCATGGCATCGACAATGGCATGAATTTGGGTAGGGTAGATGCTCCACATTCTTAAAAAACCAAATTCTTCTCGCGCACGCTTGGCGTCGCTAAAGGTTACTTCTGCATTTTTCAGATCAAGAGTTACGTTGTGGGCTGGAACAATTCCATTGCCTATGGCCGCTGCAACCACTTCAGTTTTTGCCCGCGCAAGTAACCGATGGTCAAATTGATTCGGGCTCCTCATCGCGCTGGCAGGAATAGCCCCATGATGGCCACTGACAAAATCCATTAAACCAAAATCAAGCACTTGAATCCACTCAATGGTTGCAATTTCATGGACATCTTTTAGCGCCCCATGCGTTTCGATCAGGACGTGAATGGGTATCTCACGATTAAGGTTTAATGTTTGCGTAATACTTTTAATGTAATTCACCATCTCCCTGACTTGAGTGGCTTGTGTGGATTTTGGAATGGTGATGTAGGAGACAATTTTTCCAATCCCCTCTAAAATTATGTCGACATCTTGTTTCCATGACGGATGCGAAAAGTCGTGAATACGCACACCTGCCATTTTGTGTTTATTAACATCTGAGCTTAAAACGCGCACAATCATCTCGGCATGCTCTTTTTCTTGGCCAGCCGCGGCTCCATCTTCACAATCACAGGTTATATCAAAAATAGGACCATATTCATCTTGCAAGGCTAACGCCTTCGTGATTAATTTTTCACTGCCTGCAAAATGTTCGCAACAAGGTATGGCAGGGAAAGGTTTTTCACCCTGAAACAATGCATCATTTGGATGTACTAGCTGCATATTATTTTCCTTTTGGTAAGACAACACTGTAATCGAGATCTAAAACTACATTTGGATCATAGATTTTATTTTCAACTCCTTGTTGGAAAATTGAATTCAATGCATCAGGTTTTTTATTTTTAATGCCGATCATTTTTAGTTTCAGAATACCTAAATCATCCCTTGTAGCGATATTATCTTTGGCAATGACCATGGTTTTTGCGTAAATTGTATCGCCAGCAAAAATAGGATTGCAATGAGTTCCTGCATGAATGGCGGTTGTAAACAAACTATTTTCCAAACCTTCAAAACTAATGGCTCGGCATAAGGAAATCACATGGCCACCATAAACGAGCCTTTTCTTGAATGGGGTATCTTTCATGAGATGCGCATTAAAGTGAAGTTTGGCATCATTCTGATAAAGATGGGTCGCAAGGGTATGTGAAGCTTCATCCACCGTTAGTCCTTGCGCATGATTAATTTCATCATTGACGTGAAAATCATCCCAGTTCTTTGCTGAGCCAGTCGCGGTATAGTTAAACTCATTTGTAGATATAAAATTAGGGATATGCATTTGATCAACTGCAACTTCTGTAGCAATTGTTTCTGGCATCACTTGTTGAATTTCTGCATTCGTGTCTCTTTTTGGTACCATTACCCAACGTTTCCAACTTAGTACCTGTTCTTTATTTTGGTTAAAGCTGGATGAATGCACGTAAACAATACCAGTTGATTTATTTGAATTTTCTTTAATGCCAATAATTTCGGATTGGCTGGTGAGGGTATCACCCACAAACACAGGTTGATGAAAGTTCACTTCTGCGTATCCTAAATTGGCAACAGCATTTAATGAGATATCGTGAACCGTCCGACCAAACGCAATGTGAAAAAGGAGAAAGTCATTTATGGGTATTGAGGGGTAACCTAAACTAGTTGCAAAGGTCTGGGCGCAAAATAGTGGAAAGCGGTCTCCGGTAAGACTTAGATAAACTGACGCATCACCGGAAGAAATGGTTCTTGGTATGGCATGGTTGATCTGTTGGCCAAAACTAAAATCTTCAAGAAAATTTCCTTGGCTACGCATGACTAAGCTCCGTAATCATTTCGTAAAGACTTAACAGCCTTTTAGCAGCATTTACATGATGGTGTTCAACCAATCGGTCATTAACAACCACCGTACCGCGACCGGAGGCATTAGCTTTCGCCAGCGCGCTAATAATTTCTCGCGCATTTTCAACCTCACTTAATTTTGGTGTGTAGGCATCGTTGGCGTAGGGTAATTGATCTGGATGCACCAATGATTTCCCATCAAAACCCATATCTCTCCCAATGCGGCAAGCATATTCAAAGGCATCAGTATCCTTTAAATTGCTATGTATTCCATCAACAACCCCGAGATCATAAGCTCGAGCAGCTAAGATAACGGTTGATAGGCTATGCAAAACAGCAATCCGGCTGTGCGTGGTGCGCGCATGCAATTGAGAGATAAGGTCTGAGGTTGCCAGAATCATGCAAGCAATTCGCTCGGATGCACTGGCAATTTCTTCAGCATGCAGCACTGCTTTAGGACTTTCAATCATAACCATCACCGGTGTATCTTTGCCACCCGCTTTGTCTAACGCATCTATTGCAACAAGGACATCTGCTTTACTTTCGATGTTGGGAAATAAAATAGCATCAGCATGCAGTTTTGCGACTGCTTTAATATCATCAGTCCCCCATGGCGAATCAAAATCATTTACTCTAACAACCACTTCACGTTTGCCATAAGCTTTTTGTTGCAGAAAATCTACAACATTATTGCGGGATTCTTCTTTGGCATCGATAAGAATGGGGTCGCCAAGGTCAAGAATTACTGAATCAACTCGAAGCGATTTTGCCTTTTCAAGATAGCGCCTATTGCATCCAGGCACATAAAGCATGGATCGCCGAGGTCGAAAGAAATCAGACATAGTAAATAAGTGTAATTTAAGTTAATGATGATTCTATGCATATGTTAAATATATGTCAATAATTTTTTTAACTCTTATATAAGACTTAAATAAATTTTTTAAAATTAAATTAAAAAAAATATTAAAAATCAGTAGTTTATATATATTTTTACCTTTTTGTTTATTTTAAAAAAAGTAGTTGATTAATTTATAACTCTTATATAAGATATATATGAATTATATTAAATGGAAGAATGTATATGGAACCTTTGTATGCACAAGTAAAAAAAAGAATCACTGAAAGTCTTGTCCGCGGCGAATGGAATCCCGGAGAAGTGATTCCCAGTGAGATTGAACTAGCACACATCTATGATGTGAGCCAAGGCACAGTCAGAAAAGCCATCGACGAGCTTACAGCAGAAAGTATTTTAATTCGTCGGCAAGGAAAGGGGACGTTTGTTGCCACACATAATGAAGAGAATGTTCAGCTTCGTTTTTTACGGCTAACTTCCAGCATGGGCTTGAAAGAAAAGCTTGATAATCAATTGGTGTCATTCACTAAAGAAAAAGCAACCAATCACTTAGCAAAAATTTTGAATATCAATGCTGCCGCAACCATTATCTCAATGAAACGGGTCCTTACCTTTAATTCAAAACCTTTGATCTTGGATGTCATTAAAATTCCCGCCGCTTCATTTAGAGGCTTAACTGCGGACAGGGTGGTTGAAAAAAAGGGCTCTATGTACCGTATGTACGAAACTGATTTCGGTATCAGGATGCTTCATGCCGATGAAAAAATTAGGGCAGTTGTTGCCAATTATGAGGCAGCCTCCTTACTTGGAGTGAAAGAGCATTCTCCACTGCTCAGTGTTGAGCGCGTCTCTTATACCTATGATGACCAACCTATTGAATGGCGTTTAGGATTGTGCATCACTGATAACCATTATTATCGAGCAGAGCTTGATTAGGACAACGAAATGACTGATAAAGAAAAAATGGCTTTGGATTATCATGAATTCCCAAAACCTGGAAAATTAAGCGTTGAGCCATCCAAAGGTTGTGAGTCTGCAGATGAGTTATCTTTAGCCTATACACCGGGTGTTGCCGTCCCCGTTAAAGAGATAGTCAAAGACCCTAAAAATGCTTACCGTTACACCAATAAAGGCAATTTGGTTGCCGTTATCACTGATGGTACAGCTGTACTGGGTTTGGGTAATGTTGGCGCATTAGCTGGTAAACCTGTAATGGAAGGCAAGGGCGTATTATTTAAAAGATTTGCCAATATTGACGTCTATGACATTGAAATTAATTGTGACGACCCAGATCAATTTATTCAGACGGTTGTAAATATATCGCCCACATTTGGCGGCATAAATTTGGAAGATATTGCCGCACCCCACTGTTTTTATATTGAAGAAGAGTTAAAAAAAAGATTGGATATCCCTGTTTTTCATGATGACCAGCATGGTACTGCGGTGATTGTGGCAGCCGGATTAAAGAATGCCTTGGAGATCCAAAAAAAACTCATTGAAAAGGTAAAAATTGTTTTCCTGGGGGCTGGTGCCGCCGGTTGTTCTTGCGCAAGGCTACTAAAAAAAATGGGGGCAAAAAATATTCTTCTGGTGGATAGAAAGGGTGTGTTATCAAAAAATAGAAAAGATTTAAATAAATATAATCAAGATCTTGCAGTTGATACTAAAAGTGTTACCTTAGAAAAAGCTATGCATGAGGCGGATGTTTTTATTGGCGTGTCGGGCGCCAATTTAATTCATAAAGACCACATTCTTAGCATGGCAAAAAATCCCATTATTTTTGCCTTAGCCAACCCGGATCCAGAAATTTTACCGTCCGCAGCACATCAAATTCGCGATGATATTATCATGGCAACGGGCCGTTCTGATTTCCCTAACCAAGTTAATAATGTCCTTGGTTTTCCTTTCTTATTTCGTGGCGCATTAGACGCGAAAGCAAAAACAATCAGCGATAACATGTTAATTGCGGCCGCAACTGCGTTAGCAAAGCTGACGAAAGAACCCGTGCCAAAAAAAGTTTTGGATGCTTACCATCTCAATGAATTAGCATTTGGACCCGATTATTTTATTCCAAAACCGTTCGACCCAAGACTTATTGATTGGGTCGCGAATGCAGTTAAAGAAGCAGCATAAATAATGAAAAAACAACAAAAAAATTTAAATCTTATGACGATAAACTTTCCAATGCCTGCCATTGTGTCAATATTACATCGCATGAGTGGGGTCATTATTTTTTTATTGCTACCTGCAATTACCTACGCTTTTTGTTATTCACTAAAATCAAAAGATCATTTTTTAAATCTCATCTCTATGATTTCACTTTGGCCGATTAAATTGCTTGGCATGCTTTTAGTTTGGGGGCTTTGCCATCATTTTATTGCAGGCTGCAGACATTTGTTGTTGGACATGCAGATTGGAAATGACCTTATTGTGGCGCGTTTTACGAGTAAAACCGTGTTAACGATTAGCTTTTTAATTACATTTTTGGTATTTATTTTATGAAAAAGGTGACATTAAAAAACCCGTTTGGAGGTATGACACAATGGCTTTATCAGCGCTTTACAGCTTTTTTTATGATTTTTTATTTTTTAATTATTGCTTTTTATACACTTACTGAGCCATTTACTTTTGAAACATGGAATTATTTTATGTCTTCATTAACCATGCGTATTACTACCATGGCTTTTTTCTTTTTTATGATTATTCACGCATGGATTGGTGTACAACATGTCACTGACGACTATATAAAGCCGGTACTATTGAAGTGGAGTATTAATACTATTTTCCTCATTATCACCCTCGCGCAAATGGTTTACCTTCCATACTGCTTATTAGGTCATTTTCATGCTTAAGCGTTTTGAATTTGACTCATTAATTATAGGCGGTGGTGGTGCTGGCCTAAGAACCGCCATGCAGCTTGCCCAAGCAGGGCAGAATGTTGCTGTGATGACTAAAGTCTTCCCAACGCGTTCACATACAGTTGCTGCGCAGGGGGGAATTGCTGCAGCATTGGCTAACGTATCGGAAGATAATTGGCTGTGGCATATGTACGACACGATTAAGGGTTCAGATTATCTCGGTGACCAAGATGCAATTGAGTACATGTGTAAGCATGCAGCCGATGCCATTTATGAGTTAGAACACATGGGTATGCCTTTTGATAGAAACGATGATGGGCGAATTTATCAAAGACCATTTGGTGGGATGACAAGAAATTTTGGCGAATCCTCGATATCCAGAACCTGTGCAGTTGCAGACAGGACAGGCCACGCCATGTTACATACGTTATATCAAAAAAATGTTGAATTAAAAACACAATTTTTTATTGAATGGATCAGCCTGGATCTTATTCGTGATCTTGATGGCGACGTGCTTGGTGTTATTGGTTTGGAATTACAAACTGGAGATTTGGCAATTTTTCATGCAAAGAATACTATTTTGGCAACAGGCGGGGCTGGAAGAATTTTTCAGGCAAGCACAAACGCCTACATTAATACAGGGGATGGTTTGGGGATGGCAGCTCGGGCGAATATCACGCTTGAAGATATGGAATTTTGGCAATTCCATCCAACAGGTATTTTAAATGCAGGGGTGCTTGTTACCGAGGGCGCCAGGGGTGAAGGCGGTTACCTCATCAATTCTAATGGTGAGCGTTTTATGGAGAAGTACGCCCCCCAGGCTAAGGACTTGGCCAGTCGCGATGTGGTTTCAAGAGCAATTGCAACTGAGGTTAAGGAAGCCAGAGGAATTGGCCTTAATAAAGATGGCGTTTATTTAACACTTGCTCATTTGGGTGAAAAACTTATTAATGAAAAACTGCCAGGAATTCGTGAAACGTCAATCAAGTTTGCCAATGTTGATCCTGTTATTGACCCCATTCCGGTGGTACCCACGGTGCATTACATGATGGGAGGTATTCCTACAACACTTGATGGACAGGTCAGGGACACAATTAATCAGACTGAAATTCAAGGTTTGTACGCCGTTGGGGAGTGCGCTTGTGTCTCGGTGCACGGTGCAAATCGCCTGGGCTCAAATTCCCTTCTTGACTTAATCGTTTTTGGAAGAGCAGCTGGACTTCACATAGTAGCTAACAGCAAGAAAAATAAAATAAAAAAACTTCCTCTTGATGCGGGCCAGGTAACACTCAAACGTTTAAAAAAGCTGGAATCACAAGTTGACGGGGAGGACCCAAGATCACTGGGCAATGAATTAAGGAAAACAATGCAAGAGCATTGTGGCGTTTTTCGTTTTCCTGAACTCCTTGAAGCGGGGTATAAAAAAGTCCTTGCTATCGAAAAAAGAGTGAGTAATTTATCGATTCAAGATAAATCAAAAGTTTTTAATACTGCGCGAACCGAAGCGTTAGAATTACAGAATCTTGTGCATGTAGCTTTGGCAACAATCACCGCAGCCAATAATAGAAAAGAAAGTCGGGGGGCACATTCAAGAGCAGATTACCCAAATAGGAATGATGAAACATGGTTACAACATTCGTTATTCAATCCAACTGATCACAGCATGAGTTATCGCCCAGTTAAATTAAAGCCATTAACTGTTGATAGTTTTCCTTTAAAAGAAAGGGTGTATTAATTAATGAAAATATCAATATATCGTTTCAATCCTGATACAGATAAAAAGCCATATATGCAGCACTACGAAGTAAAGCGCAACAACACTGACGTCATGCTGCTTGATCTATTGATAAGGATAAAAGCTTCGGATGATTCGTTATCTATGCGCATGTCTTGTCGCGAGGGTGTTTGTGGATCAGATGCCATGAATATTAATGGTAAGAATGGGTTGGCCTGCATTACTAAAATCGATGATTTGAAGCAGCCCATCAAGATTCGGCCTGTACCTGGATTACCTGTTATTCGCGATTTAGTGGTCGACATGAATCAGTTTTTTGATCATTATCACTCGGTCAAACCCTATTTAATCAATCATGATCCATTACCTAAAAAAGAGCGATTACAAACACCCGAAGAACGAAAAAAATTAGATGGTTTATATGAGTGTATTTTATGTGGTGCGTGCACGACGGCATGCCCATCTTTTTGGTGGAAACCTGATAAGTTTGTTGGGCCCGCAGGTTTGCTACAAGCCTATCGATTCTTAGCGGACTCGAGAGACCAAGCCAAAGAGGAACGGCTTGAAAATTTGGATGACCCCGACCGACTCTATCGTTGTCACAATATAATGAATTGTGCTGATGTATGTCCCAAGGGGCTAAGCCCATCAAAAGCTATTGCCAGCATTAAACAGATGCAACTCGGAGATAAAAGATCACTTTTTAAACCAATAAAAAAAATATTCCCGATAAAAGGCGATATGAAATGAGTATCAACAATTTAATTCAGTATCGTTGCAGGCGAGGATTATTGGAACTTGATCTGATTTTCGAACAATTTTGCGAGAACAATTTATCTGCCCTAAACGATGCAGACAAAATCCTTTTCCTTGAGCTTCTAAACCATGAAGATGGTGAACTTTGGACGCTATTGCAGCAACCTCAATCACCTAATAAATTTAGTCGTCTCATTAAACTCATTCAAGACAATAAGGAGCCTAGTGGTGAACACTGAAACTGCAAAGCAAAAGTCAAACAATAAAATAAAAAAATTGAATTATGAGGCGCTGGGGGGAATGTGGCCTGGTATTCAGCTTTATTACCCGCCGGTTAAATATGCGCCTTCTTTAGGCATATACGAAGACCTTGAGGGGGCAAGTAAACGCATGAAGAAGCATGCGCATGCGACGGAAGCACATACATTAATCTTCGATTTAGAGGATGGTTGTCGACAAAAAGAAATGAGCCGCACATTACTTGAAAAAGAATTACCTTTATTGCGCGAAGCAAGACCAGATGTGACGATTGCAGTGCGTGTTAATTCCTTCAGAACAGAAGAATACATAAACGACATGAGCCTTATCAGAAAATTACCTGAGTGTGTTGATGTGGTTATGTTATCAAAGGCTGGAGAAGTTTATGGGCCCGCTGAAATAAGAGACCTGTCGAATGAATTAGCTATGTTAAATACAGAAATCACAATTCAACCAATTATTGAACATCCAAAATCTCTGAAAATTGCACCAGAGCTTATGTCCTACTCTACGGTAAAACACGTGGTTTTTGGTATCCATGATTTTTCTAAGGCTATGGGAATTAACATCACTCCTGTTGGCTGGATTGATGAACTGCATTATTTTTTAAATCAATTAATGTTTGAAGCTAGAATTTCTGGTAAAGGGGTCATCGGCGGTGTTGAAACCTTAATTGGACAAGGTGCAATGCCGAGTAATTTCTTAGAACCTCACGATGTTCGGCGTTGGCTTGACTTGCACGGTGATGATGAAGCGAGAATTGTCTTTAAGCATGCTGTTCGTGAGAGAGAAATGGGGCTAACAGGTAAACAAGTTATTCACCCCGGGCATATTCATTTATGTAAAGTTGCCTACACACCATCACCAACGGATATTGCGCTTAAAATTCGTATTTTGAAAGCTGCCATTGATGCAGATGCACTGCTTGGTGGGGCGATAAAATTTGATGGTGAAATGCTTGATCCGCCGATGTTCGGTAAAGCGTTGCAAACATTATTGCGTGCTTATGCACTTCGGGCACTTAAAGAGGAGGATATGGATTTTACTTTAGATGTCTTAAATCAATTACCACTCCAAGTAATTCAGCAAAATTGGCCCTATGGGGAGATGGAATAGTGTTAGCGAATACAATGAAAAATAATTTTGCCTGGGATTGGGAAATTCCAGAAAAGTTTAATATCGGTGAAGCATGCACCGACTCGATGAACCAAGATGGTCGACATGATCAAATCGCAATGATTGTTGAGGATGAAAATCTAGGAACTTCAAGTATTACATACAAAGAATTGGCTATAAAATCAAGCCAGTTTGCTGAATTACTAAAGCAACTTAAAGTTCCACAGCAGACACGTATTCTGGTACGTTTACCGAACTGCCTCGATTACCCCGTATGCTTTTTAGGCGCTATGAAAGCAGGTTACATTTCAGTCCCCACATCGACATTACTGACAGCAAAAGAAATCATCTATTTGGCAAAAGATTCAGCTGCAGAAGTCTTGGTAACCGATTTAAAAACATTTAAAACATTGATTCCCATGCTTAGCGAGCTTGAGTTTTTACATACCGTTTTTATCTCTGGTGAATATGAAAATTATAAAACTGCATTCAACATTCAGGTTAAAAGTTTAGGAAATGAATTAAAAACAATCAAAGCTTTTTCGAAAAATTATGAAACCCTTGCAAACGATCCCGCTTACTTAGTTTACACCTCAGGCACGACAGGTTACCCGAAAGGGGTTTTACATGCTCACCGGGCGTTACTGGGAAGAAAACCTGCTTCAGAATTTTGGTTCAATTTTTCAGACTCGACTGACCGTATTTTACATACAGGTAAATTCAATTGGACCTATGTTTTAGGATCAGGCTTAATGGATCCACTTTATTTGGGTAAAACGGTAATTGTTCATGAGGGAAAAAACGATGCCGAAGGCTGGATCAATTTAATTAAAAAACATAAGGCAACGATCTTTATTGGTGTGCCAACTATTTATCGTCAAATTTTACAAAAATCTACGGCCAATAAAAACGATGTTAAGTCATTACGACATTGCATGAGTGCTGGTGAGCATTTGTCGGATGAGGTCTTTGATCAATGGCATGCACGTTTTGCATTAGATATCTATGAGGCAGTCGGTATGTCTGAATTTTCGTACTATATTTCCCAATCCGCACATATGCCTATTAGGCCAGGCTCTGCCGGTTTTCCTCAACCAGGACATGAGATCAGGCTGTTAAATCCAGACAATTTAGAACCTGTGAAATTTGGTGAGGAGGGCATGATATGCGTGCCAGAGAATGATCCTGGATTATTTTTGAGATACTGGAATTTAGCTGAGGAGACAAAAAAATACAGGCATGATGGATGGTTCTTTACCGGTGATTACGCGCGTTTTGATAAGGATGGCTATTTATGGTTTTTAGGGAGAAAAGACGACATTATTAAAAGTTTTGGTTACCGAGTATCACCCTATGAGATTGAACGTGTTTACAAAAATCATCAGGAGATAATTGATTGTGCAGCCATTGGTGAAGAGATTGAAAAGAATAAAATTCTTGTTGTTTTGTATGTAATTTTAAAAGTAGGCAGTAAAATTACCCCGAATGAATTAGTTGTTTACGGAAGGGAAAATTTGGCAACCTACAAAGCCCCAAAAATTGTTTATATCGCTGAAAATTTTCCAAAAACAAAGAATGGAAAAATTTTAAGAAGGCAGATTGATGCATCAATTTCATTAGCCAAATCGGATATTCGATTATGACTATAATTACGAAGCAAGACTTTATTACGTCAATTACATCGGCCTTGCAATATATATCGTATTATCATTCAGAAGACTTCATTTCGGCCATGAAGTTGGCTTATGAAAAAGAGAAATCTGCACCGGCCAAAGACGCAATTTTACAAATCTTAACCAGTTCAAAAATGTCAGCTTTTGGTCATCGCCCCCTGTGTCAAGATACTGGAATTGTTACAGTATTTATTCGACAAGGAATGAATCTAAGATGGGACACTGATCAAACGGTTGAAGAAATGGTTAATGAAGGAGTTCGACAAGCCTACCTGGATACATCAAATCCTTTGCGTGCATCCATAGTATCCGACCCAGCCGGAAAAAGAATGAATACAAAAGATAACGCTCCTGCCATCACTCATGTCAGTTTAGTTCAAGGAGATACTCTTGAGGTAAGTGTTGCTGCCAAAGGGGGTGGATCAGAAAATAAAGCGTCACTTAAAATGCTAAATCCTTCCGACAGCATCACGGATTATATTTTAGACACTGTTCCTAAAATGGGTGCCGGTTGGTGTCCACCGGGTGTTTTGGGGATTGGCATTGGGGGAACCGCTGATAAAGCAATGCTGTTAGCCAAGGAATCTTTATTTGAACCAATCAATATTCAGAATTTAATAATTCGTGGGCCAAATAATCGTCTTGAGGAACTGAGAATTGAGCTTTATGAAAAAGTTAATCAACTCGGTATTGGCGCTCAAGGATTAGGAGGATTAACCACAGTTCTTGATGTAAAAATTCGAGATTACCCAACGCATGCAGCTTCATTGCCAATTGCTATCATTCCAAATTGTGCCGCAAATCGACATATTCATTTTTCTCTTAATGGAACTGGCAGTGCTACCCTTAAGGCGCCCGATTTATCACTATGGCCCGAAAAAGTATGGCAACCAAATGAAAAATTTAGAAAAGTTAATTTAAACACGTTAGAAAAAACAGCAATGTGTGACTGGAAAATTGGTGAGACTTTACTTTTATCAGGAAAAATTTTGACTGCACGAGACGCAGCACATAAAAAGTTAGAGCAATTATTAGATAATAAAGAACCCCTTCCTAACAATATTGATCTTACAAATAAATTTATTTATTACGTTGGACCAGTAAACCCCGTTAGAGATGAGGTGGTTGGACCTGCAGGGCCGACAACGGCAAACAGAATGGATAAGTATACAAAAATGATGTTAGAACAATATAAAATTTTTGGCATGATAGGAAAAGCTGAGCGTGGTCAAGACACGATTAATTTAATCAAAGAAAATCAGTCTATGTATCTAATAGCTGTTGGTGGTTCTGCCTACCTCGTCTCACAAGCAATTAAAAAAGCAAAAGTCGTTGCTTTTCCTGAATTGGGCATGGAAGCTATATATGAATTTGAAGTTGAAAATATGCCAGTTACTGTCGCTGTTGATACCTTTGGTAACTCTATTCATCAAGAAGGTATGAAACAGTGGCAAGAAGTTTTATTACAAAAGTAATTATGATTTTTGTTTATACTGATTACTCGCGTAGGCACGCGTAATCCCCTTTGGCCGAAGTGATTCATGACGAAGATGGCTGGTGCGCATTCTTTTGCGCCAGAGTGTGTAGCTGCGCGCAGTTAGTTTTTCTTTCATGAGCTTTTTTAAGCTTGTTTCGTTTAAACCAAAGGTGCGCTCAATTGCATCAAGCGGAGTGCGATCCTCCCAAGCCATTTCAATGATTCTTGATACGTCTTCATCGGTGAAATTTTTTTTCATTTTTGATAGAGTAATTTTTCAAGCAAAGGTGCAATTAAAAATAAGATAACTGCACTAATAATAGAAGTTAGTGTGAGAAAGATAAATAAATCCCAATCAAAATTTGTCACCATCTCTGGCAAACGACCCGCAACATAATTGGCAGCCGCAGCAGATAAAAACCACAAGCCCATTAAAAGAGAAGCCATTTTTTTCGGTGATACTTTGCTGACCATTGATAATCCAATCGGTGATAGACATAATTCTCCAACCGTGTGAAGAAAATAAACCAGTATGAGCCAGCTAAATGATATGTTAATTTGATCCTTTATAAAGACTAACAACAAAAAACCCAAACCTAAAAAAAGTAGTCCTAAGCCCATCTTTTGTGGCGTAGATAATTTATTCGAACTGCTATCAACCTTAAGCCAAAAATTTGCTATTACGGGCCCTAGAAATATAATAATTAAGGGATTGATGGATTGAAAAAAAGTGACAGGAATTTCATAAACCCCAATTTGTCGGTCGATATTGTTGCTAGCAAAAATCGTCAAGGAGCCACCAGCTTGCTCAAAACCCATCCAAAAGAAAATAACAAAAATTGATAGGACTGAGATATAAGTAATTTTCTTTACTTCTGCCATTGACAGTTTTTCAGTATTTCTTTGCAATGTCATCTTTAAGGTTAAAAAAATAATAATTGCAATAAATATTTGAAATGAATAATTTTTGAAGAGTTGATGAAGTTCAATACAGAGAAAGACAAAAGGAATAGTGATAAAGGAAATAAAAATTATTTGCAACCAATCCTGAATTTGCATTTTTTTGGTTTGCCTAGACAGATCTGCGCGTATAATTTTTTCTTGATTAAATACATACTGTATTAATCCCAATAACATTCCAAAAGCAGCCAAACTAAAACCCAGGTGCCAATCAATGGTTTCGCCTACAAAGCCAATTATTAATGGCGCCATGAAGGCGCCAAGATTAATACCAACGTAAAAAAAACTGAATCCAGCGTCGCGTTTGGGATCATCTTCCGAATAAAATTTTCCTAATAGCGTGCTGATATTGGGTTTAAAAAATCCATTCCCAATAATTAAAAGCCCCATTGCTAAATAGAGATAATCAGGTAAGGCCATCATCAGATGCCCTAAAATCATAACAATTCCACCGATGATTATAGCCTTGTTGTAACCTAGAAATCGATCCGCAAGAAAACCACCAAAAACTGGTGTGACGTATACCAACCCTGTATAAATGGCATAAATATTTAAGGCTTCAAATTCTGAGTACTCTTGCGATTGCACAAGGTACAAAACCAACAGGGCACGCATACCGTAATAACTAAAACGTTCCCACATTTCAGTAAAGAATAGAGAGATTAATGCTCGGGGTTGCCCTTTAGTTAAATTAAACTGCAATGGTTATCCCTAATTTTTCTTGTATATTTTCGGACAGTTTTTTTATTGTCTCTGAAGTTAAAACACCATGTTTGGCTTGCAATATAAAGGAATCTTCGACACGGTTACCAAGGGTGTTAATTTTAGCGTGCTCAATAGATAAATTTAACGTATTAATTATATTTAATAGCTGGAAAAGCAAACCTTTTCTTGAATCTGTTGTGATAGAAAACTCATAGCCTCTCTTTATTTTTTTAAATTCTATTGATGATTCAATTTTGTGATGCATTGCCTGACGTGATTGATTGCTAGGAATATCGATTGCGACAAAATTAGCATTTAGTATTTTGGTTAATTCCTTTTCAATAAATTCAAACAGATGTTTGTAACTTACATTTTTTCCGTCCATGAGAATATTAAATACATCCAATGCGAAATCATCTTTTGTGGTAAAGATTTTTGCTTGCAT
>Ga0233451_10000757_pt1 | contig 31845 bp, 25 predicted proteins | sample 011ome_29_FD_183052 | JGI IMG/M metagenome (GOLD analysis project Ga0233451, IMG submission 183052) | Coastal salt marsh microbial communities from the Groves Creek Marsh, Skidaway Island, Georgia - 011504CT (spades assembly) | ecosystem: Environmental > Aquatic > Marine > Intertidal zone >... | reverse complement strand
TTGGACGAGTGGACCAACACAAGCACCACACCACTAGATGTAGTTTATAGTTTTGTACCAGTCTCGTCGGACAACTGTGTGGGAGCAACATTTACCGTTACTGTTACGGTCAATCCAGAGCCCGTTCCACTACCAGTTATTGATCCACTGTCTGACTGTGATGATGACACGGATGGGTTATTAACCTTTGATATGAGTGGAGTAGTAACTCAGGTTATAGGCTCTCAATCTGATATGGCGGTTACCTTTCATGAGACATTTTCTGATGCCGATGTAAATTCAAATGCCTTAGGAAATAGTATTACCACTACAACACCTGGTTTACAAACGATATTCATACGATTGGAAAACACACTTACGGGTTGTTATGTTATTAGTACAATTGATTTGATAGTAAATCCATTACCAGTAGTGAATTTGGAAGACGATTATGTAATTTGTTCAGATGCTTTAGGTGGAGGATTAGATTCTGTAGAGATAGATCCAGGGCTTTCATCAGCGTTTTATAGTTTTACATGGCGTGATGAATTAGGCGCAATTTTAAGTACAGCATCAACATATACGATTGATCAGGGCGGTATTTATAGTCTAGAGGTGAGTTATTTGAGTTCTGCTACGGGCTGCTCAGCGCCATTAGAAATTTTCACGGTTAGTGAGAGTGGTTCACCGGATGTCACTGTAGATGTGGTAACGGAGGATTTTGCAGACATGCATGTTATTGTGGCTACGGCCACAGGCACAGGGATTTATGAGTTTAGTTTAGATCAGGGGCCATGGCAGGATAGTGGAACGTTTATTGGGGTAACACCAGGGGAGCATGCGATTAATGTACGCGATGTTAATGGCTGTGGTGTTACGGTAAAACAGGTATTTATTGTGGATTATCCGAGGTATTTTACGCCTAATGGTGATGGGTATCATGACACATGGAATATACCAGCCTTATCGGTTCAGTTAGGGTCTAGGATTTTGATATTTGATCGTTATGGGAAGTTGTTAAAGCAAATCAGTCCGGCAGGCGATGGTTGGGATGGCACCTACAATGGCCAAAAGATGCCAACAACGGATTACTGGTTCTTATTGGAATACAATGATTTAACAACAGGAGCACCCAAACAACTCCGAGCACATTTTAGCTTGAAGAGGTAGGGTTGTGCAATTAAAAAATTAGAATTGTAAACACAGATTACCCTAAATATTTTACTCCAAATGGAGATGGTTATCACGATACGTGGAATATTAGTAGTTTAAAGTCGCAAGCTAACGCAAAAATTTATATATTTGACAGATATGGTAAAATGCTCAAAGAATTGAGGCCAACTAGCGATGGATGGAATGGCACTTTTAACGGACAGCCAATGCCAATATCAGATTATTGGTTTTTGGTGGAATATGAAAGTCCAACAACAAAAAAAAGGGAACAATTTAGAGCACATTTTACCTTGAAAAGATAAGATTTAATGAAATTAGCCAAAAAATTAATTCTTCTTGCCATACTTAGTTTTTGTTATAATGGCATAGAGGCACAGGAGGGTTTGCCAATATATTCAGATTATTTGACTGATAATTATTATTTAATTCACCCATCGATGGCTGGGGTGGCCAATTGTAATAAAGTACGATTAACAGGAAGACAGCAATGGTTTGGTCAGGACAATGCACCAAGTTTACAAACTTTTAGTATCAATGGTAGAATTGGCGACACTCAATCTGGAGTAGGCGCCATTGCTTTTAATGATCAGAATGGATATCACTCTCAAACAGGAGCTTATTTAACGTATGCACATCATTTGATGTTTTCAAGAAATACAATTGATTTGAATATGTTGTCTTTTGGACTAAGCGCTGGGATGATTCAATATAAGCTAGACGAAACAGCATTTGTGGAATTTGATCCTATTATTGCTGGAATTGAACAAAGCGCAACAAATTTCAATGTTGATTTTGGATTTTCTTATCACCTTATCAATTTTTATGCTCACGCAACAATAAAGAATCTTCTTAAAAATGAAGGCGTTAATATCAATGAACAAGGAGTTAGCTACGATAATCTAACAACCTATCTTTTTTCTGCAGGGAATGTGTTTTCAAAATTTGGAAGCGATTGGAGCTATGAACCATCAATTTTATATTCTTATAAAGACGCTACAAAAGAATCATTTATTGATGCTAATTTTAAGGCTTATAGAAAATTTGATTTTGGTAATATTTATGCTGGAGTTTCATACAGAAGGAGTTTTGATGGAGCACAATTCACAAACGGAAGTACGGTAAGCAGTCAAAAATTACAATATATCACACCTTTGGTAGGGATTGAGTACAATAATTTTATGTTTGCCTATACCTATTCTTACCAATCGAATTCTATTGTCCTTGATAATGGCGGATACCACCAGATTACTCTTGGCTTCAATTTTGGATGCCGAAAAGAAAAGTATGATTGTGAGTGTCCTAGTGTAAATTAATTAAATTAGGGTTTAATCCAATTTGTGGATCATTGCTTTATCCCAATTCATTAAACTAGAAATCACTTCTTTTGAACCATTTGTATAGAATGCATGCTCGCCTTTTTTTGGGCTTTCTACGAGAAGATTATGCTTTTGAAGTATGGCTTTTGTTTGTTTTGCAACAGCTGGGCCTGAGTCTATAATTTTTATATTTTTTGGCAATATTTTTTCTAAAATAGGTTTTAAAAAATGATAATGTGTACAGCCTAAAACCAAACAATCCATATTAGCATCAAGCATAGGCGATAAGTATGATTTAAGTAACTGCTCCATCTCTATTGAAAATAGCGCTCCAGCTTCAATTAGTTCTACAATTCCATTACCTACTTGTTCAATGACATTTAAATCTTTTGTATAGAGTTGAGATGTTTCATGAAACAATGCACTACTTAGCGTTCCTTGTGTGGCTAAAATCCCAATACAGTTCGTTTTTGTATTAAGTGCTGCGGGTTTAATTGCAGGTTCAATTCCAATAAAAGGTACATCATATTTTTCTCTTAAAAATGAAATAGCATTTGTGGTAGCCGTATTACAAGCAACCACTACAATTTTAGCGCCTTTATTTAGTAGTATTTCTGTATTAATGATTGAGCGTTTCAAAATAGCTTTTTTGCCTTTTGTTCCATAAGGGGCATATTTTGCATCTGAAATATATAGTGTAGACTCGTATGGGAGCAATTCAGAAATCTCTTTCCAAATAGAAAGCCCTCCTGCGCCAGAATCAAATATGCCAATGGGTTTTGTGCTCATATAGATACAAAAATAAAAAAGCTACTCTTTATGAGTAGCTTTTTAAAAACTATTTTGGAAAATCTTTTAGAATCCTAATTCAGATTTTACGTCTGTTAATAGGTCTTTTCCATTAGCCATAATTACGCCTTGACCCTGTGAAGAGTCTAAGATGTAATCAAACCCTTGTGCGTTACCAACTTTTAGGATTGCATTTTTTGCTTTTTCTGTAATTGGTCTTAACAGGTCTAATTCTTTTTTTTGTAAATCTTGTTGTGCTTGTGCTTGGTACTGACGAATGCTTTGTTCCATACTTTGAACTTCTTGCAAACGTTTGCCATTTTCTTCATCAGTTTTTGTAGAAGATTCAGCATCATATTGCTTGATTTTGTTTTGAAGTTCAGTGGCCATTGCTTGAATATCAGTCTCGTATGTTTTTGCTAATTTTTCAAGCTCAGATTTTGCACTTTTCATTTCTGGCATAGATTCTACTAGTTCCTGTGTGTTAATATGTGCAACTTTAGATTGTGCTTGAGCATTAAAGCTACATACTAAAATGATTGCTGATGTTAAGAGTAGATTTTTTAAATGTTTCATTTTCAAATTATAATTAAAATTTATTTTTTATTGTTTTTTATGCTATCGCGTTTTCTTTTTTGTGCTTCTAGCCTTGCTTTTCGCTCCGCTAAAATACGTTTTTTCTTTTCTTCTAATGCTTTTTTTCTTGCCTCTCTAGAGTTGGTGGTGGTTTTTGTTTCTTCTTCTTTTACAACTTCCTCTTCCTCCTCTGTTGCTGTTGAACTTTCTTCATCTTTTTTTCTGTTAGCTTTATTTAGCTTTTCTGCACGAGCTTTTTCTCTAGCTTCTTTTGCTTTTTGCTTTTTTTCTTCAATTTCTTTTTTTCGAGCAGCACGTTTTGCTTCCAATTCTTCTTTTCGCTTAGCTAGAGCTTCTGCACGTTTTGCATTGCGTTCGTCAATCAGTTTTTGACGCTCGTCTTTATCAGAGTCAACCTCTACAATATTGTCTTCTTCCTCTGCTGCCTTGCGTTCTTTTTTACTTTTTACTTGTTCTCGTTTTGCAGTTCTATTGATAGTTCTTAATACTTGCTCACTGATATCGTACCGATCAGCAGAATAGAGCATTACAACATCAGCAGATTTATCAAAAATAAAGTCAAATTTCTTTGTTGTTGCTATTTCTTGAACGGCGGCAAATATTTGATCTTGAATAGGTTGAATCAATTGTTTTTTTTGAATCATTAAATCCCCATTTGGACCAAATCGTTTTTGTTGATATTCTAGGATTTCATTTTCTATAATTTGAAGATCCTCTTCACGTTCTTCAATGAGTTCGTTTGTAAGTAAAACACGCTCGTTATTCAACTGTGTTTTTTGTGTTTCTAATTCGGCAATGCGTTGTTCAACCTCTGTTTTCCATTGTTGAACTTTAATTTCAAGTTGACTTTGAGCGTTTTGATACTCAGTGATATTTTCTAAAATATATTCTGTATCAATGTAACCAATTCTTACGCCTCTTTGTGCAAAAATAGAAGTGCAAAAAAACACAAGCATTAGTGTCAAGACAATTGTCTTTAATTCTTTGGTGGTAAAGTTATTTTTACTAAAATATTTCATATTATTTTAATTTCAGTTTTGGGACTAGTACTCAAATTAACGAAATTAATTTTAATTCATACACAATAATGAAATTACCGTGCCAAAAATTAAAATTGTTGTCCAAGAATGAAATGTGTTTCCCAACCATTTTTTCTTGTTTCACCTGGAATTGGATCAAATCCATGACCAAAATCAATTCCCAATAATCCAAATGCAGGCATAAATAAACGAATTCCAATTCCGGCAGAACGTTTAATATCAAATGGATTAAAGTCTTTAAAATCATTGTAAGACGAACCACCCTCCAAAAAGGCTAATGCAAAGATTTTTGTTTGGCCCTTTAGTGTTATTGGATGTCTAAGTTCAAGTGAGAACTTATTGTAGATGCTTCCACCGTCATTCGTAGATAACGTTTGATTTGCATATCCACGAAGTGCAACAGCTTCTCGTCCATCTAATCTATAGGTAATCATACCGTCACCACCCAAAAAGAAACGTTCAAAAGGAATGATTCCTCTATCATTATCATATGCCCCCAAAAACCCAAACTCAAATCTTGGTCTAAGCACCAATTTTCCTTTAATTCTGGTATACCAATCTCCTGTAAATTTAATTTTATAAAATTCTAACCACTTAAAGCGCTCTTGATCAATTTCACTAATTCTTTCACTTGCTTCTCTTCGTTCAACAATTTCATTATCATCTTGCGTATTACTTAATTCACCTATACGATCTGTCAATCTTTCTCTTTCTCTTTTTAGTGCAGTATAATCTACTTTGCTAAAAGAGGAGTATGGCAGTGTCAGCTTTGCTGTTAAGTTAAAATTTGACCCTCCTTCTGGGTAAATAGGATCGTTATAGGTGTTGTTTCTGCTCAAACCAATAGTGTAGGCCAAATTATTTGCATTACCATCGCCAAAAGTAAAAAGCCCTGTATTATAATTATTTAAGTCATAATATTGATAGCTCAAATTTTGAGAAAGTACAAAATAATCGTCTGGGACAGTTAGTTTTTTTGCAATTCCAACACTTATTCCTGTAATATTGAAGCTTCTACTTCTATCGGCAGAACGTGTGGCTCTGTTGAACAAGAATTGTTTTGTTTGTGAGATAGAAGTTGAAAATTGAACAGGTTTTTTACCACCTAGCCAAGGCTCAGTAAATGAAAAACTATATGTTTGAAAAAATCGACTTGATTGCAGTCTTAACGCCAAACTCTGTCCATCTCCCATGGGTACAGGGGTATAGGCTTCTTTATTAAACAAATCTTTAACTGCAAAGTTGTTAAACGATAGCCCTAGTGTTCCAATAAACCCACCACCACCATAACCGCCTTGCAGTTCAATTTGACTTGATCCTTTTTCTACAACACTATATTCTACATCGAGTGTTCCATCATTGGGGTTAACATTTTTCAAGTCTGGCGAAATTTCTTGAGCATCAAAAAAGCCCAATTGTCCAAGTTCACGAAGGGTTCTAACAACATTACTTTTACTGTACAGTTGCCCTGGTCTTGTTCGTAATTCGCGATACACGACATGGTCGTTGGTTTTATTATTTCCTTTAACGGAAATATTTTTGAAATACGCAGGTTTCCCTTCGGTAATTCTAATTTCCATGTCAATAACATTACCGTTGGTGCTGACTTCTACAGGTGTAATAGTTGAAAATAAATAACCATTGTTTTGATATAAATTTGTTAAATCAAAGGCATCAGGATCTGAACTATCAGCAATTCGTTTTTCTAGCTCCACACCATTGTAAGTATCACCTTCTTTGATTTTCAGCACTTGATTGAGTTGTTCATCAGAATATATTGTATTGCCCAAAAAGTTAATTTTACCATAGGTGTATTTTTCTCCTTCTTCGATATCAATATTGATACTTATTGTTTTGTCGTTATTTATGATTATGCTATCTGAAATAATACGCGCATCTCTAAATCCTTTTTCTTTTAATTTATCAACCACACTAACAAGGCCTTCTTTGTAATCTGCTTCTATAAACTTAGACCGCTTTAGTAATCGAACAGGATTGATTTGTTTTGTTTTTTTCATGGCTTTTCGCAGTCGTTTGCTGCTTAGTTTTTCATTGCCAGAAAATGTAATTTTCTTAATTTTTACCTTCTCACCCTTATCTATGCGAATTTGCATATTGACTCTAGATTTTTCTACAGAGTCTATAACTTTTGTTGTGCCAATAATTGTTTTAGCATTTAAAAATCCTTCTTTGCGATACTTATTTTCAAGGTAATTTTTTGTTGTTGTGATTAGATTTTCGGTAACTTTTGTTCCAGAAATTAGCTTGTTTTCTTCAATGATCTCACTAATTTTTCCTTTTTTAACTCCAGTAATTTTTACATCTTTAAGCTCTGGAAGATCATCTAGCTGAATTTCTAAGTAAATATCATTGCCATCAATTTTTGAAATAAAGACATCAATATTTGAGAAAAGATTTGAATCCCACAATTTTTTTATTCCATCACTAATTTTTGTACCTCCAGGGATGGTTACAGTTTCGCCTTTGACCAGTCCAGAATAGGTAATGATTGTTTCTGCACCGTACACAGTTTCACCTTTAACACTTATATCGGCAATGGTGTAGTCTTTTCTTTTGGACACATCTAATGCTTGCCCATGCGCGGTGTTGCTCATGAATATCATGAAACAAGCAATTATATATATAAATTTGTAGGTCTTTTTAGTTAAGTTGTTCACTTGTTTTTCCAAATCTTCGTTCTCTTTTTTGGTAACTGGCAATAGCTTTGTACAAATCTTCATTACTAAAGTCTGGCCAAAAGACTTTTGTAAAATACAATTCGGCGTAAGCAATTTGCCATAAAAGGAAATTACTCAGGCGTTGTTCTCCGCTAGTTCTAATCAATAAATCAACGTCTGGTAAATTTCGGGTGTAAAGATGCTGATTTATTATTGATTCATCAATTTTTTCGGGAGAAATTATATTATTTTTGATTTTTTCTCCAATTTCTTTCACAACATGTGTCAATTCGTCCCTAGAACCATAGCTAAGAGCAAGGTTCAAGGTCATTCTAGAATTCATTTTTGTGGCTTCAATCACATGTGATAATTCATCGAACACTTTTTTTGGAAGTGTTTCAATATTTCCAATTGCATTCAATCGAATATTATTCTTTTGAAGTGTATTCATTTCTTTTTTGAGTGAAGAAATCAACAACTGCATTAGTGTTTTTACTTCTAGTTTTGGGCGTTTCCAATTTTCTGTAGAAAAGGCATAAAGCGTAAGGTGTTCTATGCCCAATTTAGCACAGCTTTCAACGGTTGTTCTAACGGCTTTTGTTCCATTTTCATGTCCAAAAGCACGTATTCTCCCTCTGGATTTTGCCCAACGTCCATTGCCATCCATAATTATCGCAATATGTTTTGGAAGGGGGTGGTTGAGTATGTCTATTTCTAGATTCATTTAATAATCACAAAAACAAGGGTTTCGACCAAATGTGTAAGTTAAGGTAATTCCACTAAAAACATACCAGTCTGTGTTGTTAATATTTCCAAAGCGTAATTTTTTCAATTCTTTTGTGTCTGGGACACTACCGTCCAATTCATCAGAAAAAGTATACCTTGCTGCAACTTCCATACCAAAAATAATGTGATCAGTTAGGGTAACTTTTATGCCCAAAGCAATGGGAATCCCAAAAGCATTACTTCTTGTTTTTTCTGAAACGAGAATATTATTGGCATAATAAAAATTGGGGTGATTTAGCATACTAACGCCTGTGTATAAATAGGGGCTAAAGTTAAAACTTCTTCTGTGTAAATCGAAATCTAGAAAGGTAAACTCCATTCCTGCGGAGACTTCCAAAGATCGCGCATTGAAATAGTAGCCTCTTATTTCTCTTTTTGGATCACTAGAAAGATTGTCGTTTCCAAAAAGCGTTGTATAAATAACACTTGCCCTGTAGGAATGCCTAGGACTTCTATTCCATCGAATAATACCTCCAATTGCTAATTTTTTTGGCGCTACAAATGTCGTAGAACCAACATCACCAATAACATTTGTTCCTCCACCAAATACTCCAATTTCATAAATCTGGGAAATTCCAAGATTTGTGGAGAGTATAAATATTAGGGAGAAATATAACGTCTTCATCAACTTTTCAAATGTGTGCAAATATAGCAAAATTGAACTCGCTTCAAAACGGCTATATCATGGACTAAGTAAACTAAAAAAACAACAAATTATTGTTTAGTTTCTTTGATCGGCGCCCCAAAGAAGTTTTTTTCGTAAGGTTTCAATAAAAGTTACATCTTCAAGCTCAATCATTTGAATGCTGTATGGTGCTTTTTTGATTGTAATTCCAATTGTATTTTCAAGAGAATTAATTCGAGAATCCAAGGATACCAAATATTCATCTTCTCGACCACTGACTTTAAGTCTAATTTCTCTTTTAGCGGAAATAACAAGAGGGCGAGCATTTAAGTTGTGAGGTGCAATAGGGGTAAGAACCAAGCTGTCAGATTCTGGCATAATCACCGGACCACCACAACTCAAGGAATAACCCGTTGATCCTGTTGGTGTTGAAATGATAAGCCCATCAGCCCAATAGGAAGTTAAATATTCATCGTCCAACCATGTTTCAATACTAATCATGGAAGTTGTATTTTTTCTGCTAATTGCAACTTCGTTTAGAGCAAAATCCAAATCAAAATTGGCCTCTTTTTTATCTGTTGTAACGGATAAAACACTGCGTTTTGAAATTCGATATTTTCCTTCAAAAATCTGATCCAAAGCACCAACAATTGAATCTTTTTTAATTGTTGCCAAAAATCCAAGCCGACCTGTATTGATGCCAACAATTGGGATATTTAAGTCTTTTACATATGTAATGGCTCGTAATGTGGTGCCATCGCCTCCGACACAAATGAGTAAATCAAAGGATGTGTCTAATTTTTTAAATGTTTGAAAACCAAAACGCTCAATTTTTATTGAAGATTGCTTTGCTATAGAATCATGAAAATTGTTTTCTACAGCAACTTCAACCGCCTTTTCACTCAAATATTCAGTAAGGGTAACAATAGCCGAATGCGATCGTTCATTAAAATCTGGTCCGTAAATAGCAATTTTCATAGTTGCAAAATTACAAATTTAAATAACGATCTAAGTATGCAGAACGATCTTTCAAAGTTTTTAGAAAACTATCGTCTTCATGACCAGAAATAATGGTGTATCCATACCTCCTCAACGTTTCAAAGATGGCACTCAAACCAGAGTTTTCAATTTTTATGGTGATTTGTGCCATGTCATTTTTAATTCTTGATACAAAAACACCCAAAACTTTGACATTATTCGACTCTACAATTTGACAAACTTCACTAAAGGAATAATCGTTGTAGGCTTTTTCTATGACAATTATACCTCCAGCCTCTGAAAAAAATGGCGTATTTCTAAACAATGAAATCACATCAATTAATTGATAATAACCAAGATAATTGTTCTCCTCATCAAGTACAGGCATAATATTAGAATCATTAAGTGCAAACGTATCCAAAACATCGAGCCAAATTGTGGATTGGTGGACATTAAAATGTTCTATAGCGTATAATACATCTTCAACTTTTTCATTGGCGTCAAAACAATACACATCTGTTTCGGACAAGCACCCAATATAAATTCCATCTTTTTGAATTGGAACATGAGAATAGGTCAATTGATTAAACACTTCTTGTAGCTCTCCTATAGGAGTATTTAAATCAAAAGGTTTTAGGTCATTTATGATGTACTGATCTAGTGGCATAACTTGTTTTATGAGTTGATGCAAAATAATCAAAAATAATATACTTTAAGCTATGGACTTTGTATTTTTGTAGTCTAAATATTCTGAGACATGACGAAGCTAAGTGTAAACATCAATAAAATAGCAACACTAAGAAATGCAAGAGGTGGAGATGTGCCAAATATTGTACAATTTGCAAAAGATGCACAGGAGTTTGGCGCTCAAGGTATTACCATTCACCCTCGTCCAGACGAACGCCATATTCGCTATCAAGATGCCTATGATTTAAAATCTGAGGTATATACAGAATACAATATTGAAGGCAATCCTATTCCAAAATTTATTGATTTGGTGATAGCTGTAAAACCCACACAAGTGACTCTTGTTCCAGATGCAGAAGATGCCATAACAAGCAATGCAGGTTGGGATTGTATTAAACATCAATCATTTCTTTCAGAAATCATTAATGAGTTTAAAAATAATGGCATTCGCACTTCAATTTTTTTAGACCCAGATTTACGTCAAGTTGAGGCAGCAAAAGCAACAGGGACCGATAGGATTGAACTCTACACCGAAAATTTTGCCCAACACTATGCACTTGAAAATTTTGATGCCGTAAAACCTTACTCCGATTGTGCCATACTTGCGCATAATTATGATTTAGGTGTAAATGCGGGCCATGATTTATCATTAGATAACATCAAATTCTTTAAGCAAAATGTTCCAAATTTGTCAGAGGTTTCAATTGGTCATGCTCTAATTTCAGAAAGTTTGTATTTGGGTATAGAAAATGTCATTAACATGTATCTGAATCGATTAAAATAATGATATTACATTCAAAAATATTTGGGGAGGGGACTCCTTTTATAATATTACACGGATTTTTGGGCATGGGCGATAATTGGAAAACATTGGGGAAGCGTTTTTCTCAATTAGGCTATCAAATCCATTTTGTTGATCAAAGAAATCATGGAAGAAGTTTTCATTCAGAAGCATTTGATTATGAACTTTTAGCAGAGGATTTATTGACCTACTGCGCGCATTATAACATTAAAAAATGTATTATATTGGGGCATTCAATGGGAGGAAAAACCGCCATGCTATTTACGGCGCTTTATCCAGATTTGGTAAATAAACTTATTGTTGCAGATATTGCTCCACGTTTCTACCCCATTCATCACGATGCGATTTTGGAAGGCCTTTCGGCTCTAGACTTTACAACTCTAAAAAACAGAACACAAGCCGATGAACAACTTTCAAATTATATTTCTGAATTTGGCATAAGACAATTTTTACTAAAAAATCTGTATTGGGTTTCTCAAGGACAATTGGGGTTACGACTCAATTTAAATGCGCTGAAAAATAATGTAAGTGAAATTGGAGAAGCACTGCCTTCGCACCTTAAAGTTGAAACATCAACACTATTTTTAAGAGGAGACAAATCTGAATATATTGGTCCGGAAGATGAAAAACAGATTTCCGTTCAATTTCCAAATTCTGATGTCGTTACCATTTCAAATGCGGGCCATTGGCTTCATGCCGAAAACCCCAATGAATTTTTTACTGCCGTTACTCATTTTATTGATTGATTTTCAAAACATTAAAATATTTGTACTCCACTAAAAATGTTGTACTTTTGCCACCCAATTTTTAATTCATTACAATGAATATTACAAGAGAAAATAAAGATGCCCTAAATGCGGTTGTAAAAATCGATATCGACAAGAATGATTATTCTGGAAAAGTAGAGAAAATACTTACCGATTACCGAAAGTCTGCAAATATTCCTGGCTTTAGAAAAGGTCAAGTTCCATTGGGATTAATCAAAAAACAATATGGGAAAGCGGTATTAGTTGATGAGGTAAATAAACTACTTCAAGAATCTTTAGGAAAATATCTTAATGACGAAAAACTTGATGTTTTGGGTAATCCTTTACCAAAACAACAAGACGATATTGATTGGGATGCTGATGCATTTTCTTTTGAATTTGAAATTGGATTGAGTCCAGAATTTGATATTAAATTAAATGGACGTAAATCTATAAAACACTACACAATTGTTGCAGATGATAAAATGATTGATAATCAAATCTCAAACATTCAAAAGCAATATGGCCAATTGATTTCAAAATCTGTAGTCACTGATGGTGATGAGGTTACAGGAGTGTTTTTTAATGATGAGGAAGGTATAGAATCAACAACAACAATTTCTTTAGACAAAATCAAAGGCAAAGCTAATTTGAAAAAATTTGTTGGTGCTAAAGTTGGCGACATCATCACTGTAAAAACAAAAGGACTTTTTACAGATGATCACGACTTGATGACCTATCTAAAAGTTGATCATGATAAGGCCCACGATTTAAATGTTCAACTCACTTTTACTGTAAATGAAATTAATGAAAGAGGTTTGGCCGATTTGGATCAAGAGTTGTTCGATAAATTATTTGGCAAAGATGCCGTAAAAAGCGTTACTGAGCTTAAAGCAAGAATAAAAGCAGATGCTGAAAAACAATTTGTTCAACAGTCTGACCAAAAATTATTAAATGATGTTACAGAATATTTGGTAGAAAACACCAAGTTCGATTTACCATCCGAATTTTTACAAAAATGGTTACAAACTGTTGGTGAAGAGCCAATGAATGAAGCACAGGCCAAAGAAGAGTACGAAAAGTCTGAAAAAAGTATGCGCTACCAATTGATTGAAAGTAAGCTCATTGTAGACAATAATTTACAAGTTAATTTTGAAGAACTCAAAGCTTATGCTGGTGAGATGATAAAAGGTCAAATGGCACAATTTGGACAATTGAACCCAAGCGATAAAGAAGTAGAAGACATTGTGGCCAGAGTACTTTCAAATCAAGATGAAGTCAAACGTATGTCTGAACAACTTACAAGTCAAAAACTACTTAACTTTTATAAAGAAAATGCGAATCTAAAAGTCAAAAAATTGACTTATGATGCTTTTGTTAAAGAAGTTTATGGAAAGTAAATAATGACAAAAATGTTTTAAAAACACTTCTTCGGAAGTGTTTTTTGTTTTTAAACATATTCAAAAGATTTAAATAATATTATATTTACAGTCTTAAAACAAATAAGTATATGGACTACGGAAAGGAATTCAAAAAATTTGCAATAAAAGATCAAGGCATTAGCAGTACTTACTACGATAAAATTGTGAGTAGTATGACTCCAATGGGGCTCACACCAAATATTATTGAAGAACGTCAAATGAATATTGCTATTTTTGATGTTTTTTCGAGATTGATGATGGATCGAATCATCTTTATGGGAACAGCCATAAATGATCAAGTCGCCAATATCATTCAAGCCCAATTATTGTTTTTGGAAAGTACGGATGCGTCCAAAGATATTCAAATTTATATCAACTCACCAGGCGGAAGTGTTTATGCAGGTCTAGGAATTTATGACACCATGCAACTTATAAAACCAGACGTAGCTACAATTTGTACAGGAATGGCGGCGTCTATGGGAGCTGTATTGTTATGTGCTGGAGCGAAAGGAAAACGAAGTGGATTAACACATTCCAGAGTGATGATACATCAACCATTGGGTGGCGCACAAGGTCAAGCCAGTGATATTGAAATTACTGCTCGTGAGATATTGACCTTGAAAGAAGAACTTTACAATATAATATCAAGTCACACTGGGCAAGACTACGATAAAGTATATGCCGACAGTGATCGTGACTATTGGATGAAAGCTGATAAGGCACTTGAATATGGTATGATTGACGAAATTCTTTCCAGAAAATAATTTTAATATCAACTCAACCTCAAACGACAATAATCGATGGCAAAAGAAGAATTAGAATGTTCATTTTGCGGCAAGCAAAAGGCAGATACAAACCTCCTAATTGCGGGTCTTGATGCACACATTTGTGATCGATGTATTGTGCAAGCACATGGTATTGTTGCTGAAGAATCAAAACATATAGGTCAGGAGTTAACACCTGAGGTCATGCTCAAAAAGCCTCAGGAAATTAAAGCGTTTTTGGACAGCTATATTATAGGTCAAGAACAAACTAAAAAAGTAATGTCTGTAGCGGTGTATAACCACTACAAAAGATTACTTCAACCTGTTTCTGAAGATGATATAGAAATCCAAAAGAGTAATATCATTATGGTAGGACAAACAGGGACAGGAAAAACCCTAATGGCCAAAACCATTGCCAAAATGCTTAATGTACCATTAGCCATTGTAGATGCAACAGTTTTAACCGAAGCAGGCTATGTAGGAGAAGATGTAGAAAGTATGCTAACGCGTTTATTGCAAGCTGCAGATTACAATCAAGAAAAAGCAGAACGAGGCATTGTATTTATTGATGAAATTGACAAAATTGCTCGAAAAAGCGACAATCCTTCCATTACTAGAGATGTCTCTGGCGAGGGGGTGCAGCAAGCTCTTTTAAAACTACTAGAAGGTACCGTTGTTAATGTCCCGCCAAAAGGCGGTAGAAAACACCCCGATCAAAAATTTATTGAAGTTGATACAGAGAATATATTATTTATCGCTGGAGGTGCTTTTGATGGTATAGAGCGACATATTTCAAAACGCTTAAACATGGCTGCCATAGGCTATAAATCTTCTCAGGAGGGTGAAAAAATTGATAGCCAAAACCTTTTACAATATATTACACCAAAGGATCTCAAGGATTTTGGATTGATTCCAGAAATTATTGGCCGCTTACCAGTACTCACCTATATGAATCCTTTAGACGCTTCATCACTAAAAGCAATTTTAACAGAACCTAAAAATGCTATTGTCAAACAGTATAAAAAATTGTTTGAAATGGATAATATAGCGCTAAGTTTTGAAGAAGAAGCTTTAGATTTTATCGTTCAAAAGGCCGTGGAATATAAGCTTGGCGCAAGAGGCCTACGCTCTTTGTGTGAAGAAATCCTAACAGATGCGATGTTTACTTTACCAGGAAGCAAAGAATCTTCACTTGTTGTGGATAAGGATTATGCTAAAAAGCACTTGAGTCGCACTCGCCTAAAACAACTAAAAGCGGTCTCTTAAAATACGCTCCTTATTGCTTATTTTTTAATAAAAATTTTGGACATCATAGTAGTCTAAATTTAGGGTTAAAATTATATTAAATATAACAAGATTATATCAATGTAAGCAACTTGTGTGCCACAAATTGGACTCTGAAACAAGTTTAAAGTCCAAGAAATTCACCCCAGTTTTATTAATTCTTCCAAAAGTTCTCTAGAGTTGGAGAGTCTAGGAACTTTGTGTTGCCCACCAAGTTTATTTTTACTTTTTAACCAATCATGAAACTGTTGAGGTCGTGCCACATTGATTTTTGGACGATTTAATGTCATATTGTTGTAGCGTTTGGCTTCATAATCGGAATTTAAAGCTTTAAGGGCGTTGTCCAATAGTTCTGTAAAATAATCGATGTCTTTTGGTGAGGTTTTAAATTCAATCAGCCATTCATGTGCGCCTTTTTGTTTGCCTTTCATAAAAATAGGGGCTACGGTGTAGTCTATTATTTCACAGCCTGTTTTTTTGGAGACATTTTTTAGGGCTTTATCCGTATTTTCAATAATGAGTTCTTCTCCAAAAACATTGATAAAATGTTTGGTTCGCCCTGTTACTTTAATGCGGTAAGGATCAATACATGTAAAACGTACTGTATCTCCAATTTTATAGCGCCACAACCCCGCATTGGTGGTAATGATGATGGCATAGTTTTTTCCTTTTTCTACTTCATGTAATGGAATTACTTTTTCATTTGTAGTTCCATAGGTATCCATTGGAATAAATTCATAAAATATACCATAGTCCAACATCAAAAGCAATTCATCAGAATCATTTTGATCTTGTATGGCAAAAAACCCCTCTGAAGCATTATAGGTTTCGTAGTATTTAAACGAGGACGATGGTATGATGTTTTTATATTGCTCAGCATAAGGCAAAAAACTGACCCCACCATGAAAATAAACTTCTAAATTAGGCCAAATTTCCAGAAGATTTGACTTCCCAGTACTTTCCAGTACATTATTAAGTAATACTAACATCCAAGAGGGGACACCCGCTAAACTTGTAACATTTTCATTTATAGTTTCGTCCACAATAGCTTGCATTTTTGATTCCCAGTCGCTCATCAAAGATACTTTGTTGCTAGGGGTGCTGCTAAACTCTGCCCAAAAAGGCATATTATCAATTAGGATTGCTGAAAGATCGCCAAAAACAGTCCCATTTTCCTCATATAATTCTTTACTTCCACCAAGGCGTAAATTTTTACCATTAAATAATTCAGAATCAGGGTTGTTGTTGAAATACATACACAATAAGTCTTTTCCAGCGGCATAGTGACAGTCTTCTAAAGAGGCGTTACTTACAGGGATAAATTTACTTTTAGCATTTGTTGTTCCACTAGATTTTGCAAACCATTTGATGGGTTTTGGCCAAAAAATATTTTGCTCACCCCTACGAGAGCGCTCAATGAATTCATGATAATTTTCGTAGGTTGAAACGGGAACTCTATTTGCAAATTCTCGATATGTTTTTATAGTCTTAAAATCGTACTGTTGTCCAAATTCTGTATTTTTTGCCGATTCCAAGAGATTTGTAAGTAGCTCATTTTGAACTTCATAGGGATATTTAAGAAACAAATCTATTTGATGAAATCGTTTCTTTAAAATCCAACTTGCAACGGAATTAACTAATGGAATTGGCATAAAATTATTTATATTTACGAGTTTAAAAGTAATAAAAAATCTCAATGCTTTATCAAGGTGTTCTTACTAAAATGCAAACGGAGTTTTCAAACCCTATTAATTATTATTTGAATTTGAACAATGACTTGATTCAGGTGCATCAATTGCTACAAAAAACAGTAACAATAGAGTTTGTGGGTTATGAATGTTTAAATTGTGGAAACGATGAAATAACTTTTCGACAAGGATTTTGTAAATCATGTTTTTTTGAACAACCACAAACCGCTGATTGGATCATGCATCCAGAGTTGAGTAAAGCCCATTTAGGTATTGAAGATCGTGATTTAGAATTTGAAAAAAAGGTGCAATTACAACCCCATATAGTTTATTTAGCAAATTCAAGTAATGTAAAAGTAGGGGTTACTCGAAAAACACAAGTTCCAACACGTTGGATAGATCAAGGGGCGCAGGAAGCTTTAGAAATTTTGGAAGTTCCAAATCGGTATTTGGCAGGGGTTGCTGAAGTAGCACTCAAAAAATTTGTTAGTGACAAAACCAATTGGCGCGAAATGCTCAAAGGGAATACCAATTTTGAGGACTTAAAGACATGGCGTCACCAACTCTCAAGCCAATTACCAAATGAAGTACAACCGTATTTTCTTGGAACTAAAGAACCGCTAATTTTAAAATTTCCAGTTCAAAAATATCCAGAAAAACCACAAAGTTTGAATCTCAGCAAAACACCACATTATAAAGGCACTCTTGTCGGTGTTAAAGGGCAGTATCTTATATTTGATGATGATACAGTTTTCAACATTAGAAGTAATGAAGGTTTAGTTATAAAACTTAATGTTGGTGCTTAATCCAATTTAATTTCTTCGTTGAGATCAAGCTTAAATCGTTTCCTGAAATAATAAACACCCAAATACAAAAAAGGAGTATCTAGCGCTGCTATAATAACTTTAAATAAAAAACCTGCGATTAAAAGTCCGCCAAACAAATCCCAGTCGATTTCACCAAATGAGCACAGTAACAATAAAACGGTTGCAGTATCTATAAATTGTGACAAAAAAGTAGAACAATTATTACGTAGCCAAAGGTGTTTGCCTTGTGTCAATTTTTTCCAAAAATGATAAATTTGGATGTCTACAAATTGTGCAAATAGATAGGCTAACATACTCGCCAAAACAGCAATTGCAGTGCTTCCAAAAACCGTTGAAAATAAATTATCTGTAACAGGTGACCAATCTGTAGCTGGAGCTGCATTGGCCACATAAATGATTCCCATTGCAAAAAAGGAGGCAAAAATTCCTCCAACTACCACTTCGTTAGCTTTTTTCTTTCCATAAATTTCACTAATTAGATCTGTAATTAGAAAGGTAATAGGGTAAGGCAGAATACCCACAGAAATTTCAAATATTTTGACACCAAAAATTGAAAAATCAAAGGGGTAGTAGTAAAAAAATTTTTTGAAAATCAAATTTGAAACCACCAAAGAGGTAACAAATAACAGACCCAGAATTAAATAAAGGCGTTGTGCTAAAACTTTTTCTTTTAGTGTCATTGGTTGTCAATAAATACTTTAGTAAAGATATAATTTTATTTTTTCTTTTACCTAAATTGCTGTTTTTATGAGTGATCAAAAGCGACTATATATAGGACTTGGAAGTAATGTAGGCAATCGGCTTTCCTATTTGCAATTGGCCATTGATTCTATCCATTGTGAAGTGGGAAGTGTGTTAAAAATATCCTCCTGCTATGAAACCCCAGCAATGGGGTTTGTAGGCGATGCTTTTATCAATGCCTGTATTGAAGTCAGAACTTGTTTTTCAGCAGAACTAGTGCTTTCAAAACTTCTTCAAATTGAAGAACAGCATGGTCGCAGACGTTTTGATGATGGTCAATATCATGCTCGAACCATTGATCTCGACATCTTATTTTTTAATGAAGATGTCATTGAAAATAACATACTAGGTATTCCTCACCCACGACTTGAACAACGACGCTTTGTGTTGCAACCCCTTAACGATATTGCGCCAGAATTGCTTCATCCAGTTCAGAAAAAAACAATATCAACGCTTTTGGCCTGTTGTAAAGATAATAGCACAATAATAAAACAAAAAGAAACATTACAAAACCCACTTGAAAGTTTTGATTTTTCTGCCTATAATTTTATTGCCATTGAAGGGAATATTGGTGCTGGAAAATCGAGTTTAACGCAAATGATGGCCAAAGATTTTAATGCGAAATCTATTTTTGAACGTTTTGCAGACAATCCATTTTTACCCAAATTTTATGAAGATGCAGAACGCTATGCATTTACCTTAGAAATGTCTTTTTTAGCCGACAGATACCAACAAATTTCTGAAGATTTATCACAACTAGATTTATTCAAAGATTTTATAATTGCCGACTATGATGTTTTTAAGTCACTTATATTTTCAAAAATCACTTTGCAAGAAGATGAGTTTTTGTTGTACAGAAAATTGTTTTATCAAGTTTATAAAGATATAAAACGTCCAGATTTGTACATTTATTTGCATCAAAATACTGAAAAATTACAACTGAATATCAAAAAGCGAGGAAGAGCATATGAAAGAAATTTGGAATCTGAGTATCTGGATAAAATTCATTTAGGGTATTTGGATTTTATCAAAAATACCCCACAGATTAAAGTGAAAATTATTGATATTTCAGATCGTGATTTTATTGAAAACCGCCACGATTATTTGTGGTTACTAGAACAAATTCAGGGTTGATTTATTTTTGAAAACAAATCCCAAAGCACTACGCCACAGCTCACAGCAATATTTAAAGAATGTTTGGTGCCAAATTGAGGAATTTCAATCACCTCATTACATTGACTTACAACCTCTTGTGAAACCCCTTTAACCTCATGCCCAAAAACAACGGCATAAATACGGTCATTGTTCGGATAAAAGTTTTGAAGCAAAGTAGCATTTTCGGCTTGCTCAATGGCTAGAACGTGTATACTTTTTTGTTGTAATTCTTTTACAATATCTAGGGTATTTTCAACATAAGACCAGCTTACAGATGCTGTACTTCCCAAAGCTGTTTTTTGAATATCTTTGTGAGGTGGTGTTGCAGTAATACCACAGAGATATATATGTTCAATCCGAAAAGCATCAGAGGTTCTAAAAACACTCCCCACATTGTTTAAACTTCGGATATTATCTAAAATAACAATTAGCGGTGTTTTTTCAACGGATTTGAATGCTTCTACACTCAATCGATCCAATTCGCTATTTTTCAATTTTCGCATGGGCAGAATTCTCTATTGTTAGGTTTTAAAACACACTAAAATTAGTTACATTAGCATCTTTATACACACCAACAAAAGTACGCTTTTAAAACAAAGATTCATTGGCCAAAAAAGTAAAAAAGGAAACTCCACTTATGAAACAGTACAATGCCATCAAGGCAAAGTACCCCGATGCACTCTTATTGTTTCGTGTTGGAGATTTTTATGAAACTTTTGGAAGTGATGCAGTAAAAGCGGCCAAAATTTTAGATATTATCCTGACCAAACGCGGTGCTGGAAGTCAAAGCGAAACAGAACTTGCAGGGTTCCCTCACCATTCTTTGAATACCTATTTGCCAAAATTAGTCAAAGCTGGAGAACGTGTGGCCATTTGCGACCAGTTGGAAGATCCAAAACAAACCAAAAAGATAGTAAAACGTGGCGTTACAGAACTCATCACTCCAGGGGTATCGCTAAATGATGAGGTATTAAGTTCAAAATCAAATAATTTTTTAGCGGCTGTTTATTTTGGGAAAACTGTGGGAGTTTCGTTTTTGGATGTTTCTACAGGCGAGTTTTTAGTGGCTCAGGGAAGCGAAGCTTATGTGGCTAAGTTGCTTCAAAATTTTAGTCCTAGCGAAGTTCTTATTGAAAAACAAAAACGAGCTTTTTTTAATAAGACGTTTGGAGATGATTTTCATGTATTTTTTTTGGAAGATTGGGTATTTCATGACGATTATGCCATCGAATCCTTATGTAAACATTTTCAAACCAAAACTCTTAAGGGCTTTGGTGTAGATGCCCTAAATTATGGTCTTGTAGCTTCTGGTGCGATTCTTCATTACTTAGGAGAAACACAACATCACAAATTACAACACATTACGTCTATAGAGCGTATTTTAGAAGATGATTTTGTGTGGATGGATAAATTTACCATTAGAAATTTGGAATTGTACCATTCCACAAATCACAATGCAGTAACACTGATCCAAATTATCGATAAAACTCTTTCGCCTATGGGTGGTCGATTGTTGAAACGTTGGCTGGCATTGCCATTAAAATCTGTTGAAAAAATTCAGGCCCGCCACGAGGTGGTTCAGTTTTTTTATGATAATGATTTAGAACTTCAGCAATTGCAATCGAGCATCAAAGGTATTGGTGATTTGGAACGATTAATTTCAAAAGTTGCTACGGGCAAAGTTAATCCTCGTGAAGTTGTACAATTAAAAAATTCTTTAGAACAAATTTTGCCAATAAAAACACTAGCCCTTAATTGTGGGCATTCTACATTGGCGGCATTAGGGAATCGCATTAAGGATTGCGAGGAGTTAAGAGAAAAAATTTCAAGCACTCTAAACGAAGAAGCACCAGTAAATATTCTAAAAGGAAACACTATTGCATCAATAGCATCAGAAGAATTGAAAGCATTGCGAGCTATTGCATTTTCTGGCATAGATTATTTGGATCAAATGTTGGCACGTGAGAGTGAAGCAACTGGAATTCCATCCTTAAAAATTGCTTCAAATAATGTTTTTGGCTATTACATTGAAGTTCGAAACACACACAAAGACAAGGTTCCAGAGCACTGGGTTCGCAAACAAACATTGGTCAATGCAGAGCGTTATATTACAGAAGAATTAAAAGAATATGAACAAAAAATATTAGGCGCAGAAGATCAAATTTTAGCCATTGAGCAACGTATATTTTCAGATTTAATCAGTTGGATGCATGGCCATATCAAAGCGGTACAACAAAATGCATATTTAATTGCTCAATTGGATTGTTTGAGTGCTTTTGCACATTTGGCTAAGCAACACCATTATACTTCTCCACTATTAGATAATAGTTTTGATTTAGACATCAAAAAAGGTCGCCACCCTGTAATTGAACAGCAATTGCCACTGGGCGAAACCTATGTTGCCAATGATGTTTTTTTAGATCGTGAAACACAACAAATTATTATGATTACTGGACCAAATATGTCAGGAAAGTCAGCGATTTTACGCCAAACGGCCTTAATTGTTTTATTGGCACAAATAGGAAGTTTTGTTCCTGCCGAATATGCAAGAATTGGCGTGGTGGACAAACTTTTTACTAGAGTTGGTGCCAGTGATAATATATCTATGGGCGAATCTACTTTTATGGTAGAAATGAATGAAACTGCTTCAATTTTAAATAATATTTCAGAACGAAGTTTAGTGTTGTTAGATGAAATTGGACGAGGCACAAGTACTTACGATGGGATATCTATTGCTTGGGCAATTAGTGAGTATTTACATGAACATCTATCGCGTGCCAAGACGCTTTTTGCAACCCACTACCACGAGTTGAATGAAATGACCGAAACGTTTTCACGTATCAAAAATTATAATGTTGCTGTTAAAGAGTTGAAAGACAATGTGTTGTTTTTAAGGACTTTAGTTGCTGGTGGAAGTCAGCATAGCTTTGGAATTCATGTCGCAAAAATGGCAGGAATGCCACAGGCGGTGTTACAGCGTTCGAAGAAAATATTAAAACAACTCGAAAAATCACATTCTGGAGACGAACTAACCGCTAAAGTCAAAGATTTGAATTCTGACATGCAATTGAGTTTTTTCAATTTAGATGACCCATTATTGGAAGAATTAAAAACCGATATTTTAGATACAGATATTGATCGATTGACGCCTGTTGAGGCCTTGATGAAGCTGAATGAAATTAAGCGTATGCTTACAAAAAAGAAATGATGAAAAGCCAAAAAAAACTTTGGTATTATCAGAAATGTGTTAAATTTGCATCCCCTTTGTTTGTCAAAGGAACGTTCTTATAAATTGCGAAAGTAGCTCAGGGGTAGAGCATCACCTTGCCAAGGTGAGGGTCGCGGGTTCAAATCCCGTCTTTCGCTCATAATTTTTAAGTCTTAATGCTGAAGTGGTGGAATTGGTAGACACGTTGGACTTAAAATCCAATGGCCATTAGGCCGTACGGGTTCAAGTCCCGTCTTCAGTACTATACGGGATAAATCTTCTTTTTTAGATTTATCCCTTTTTTTGTTTTTTCGATTTACTCTGTTAAAATTGGCTATTTTGTGCAAAATGGGGTTAATATCAGCGGTTCGAACTTTTTTATTTTCAAATTGAATTTTTTTGGGAAATATCGAACCAATTAGCCTTCTTTATGTTGTCAAAGTCACTTTTAATATATTGATTTTCAATGCTTTAAAATCTTTTTAGACTGTCTTTATACAATTGAAAAACTTCTTGTTTTTAAAAAGTTGAGTTTCTTAAAATTAATTTTGTTTTTAGTTCAACTGTCCTGTGTTCAAAATTTTTTTCTCTCTTTTCTTTTTTTATTTGCTTTAATAAAAGTTTACAAGCTGTTTTACCCATTTTAAATCCAGGTTGATCAATAGTAGAAAGAGATGGTGAAATTACAGAAGACATAAACCAGTTGCTGAAACCTACAACAGAGATGTCTTCAGGGATTTTAATATTTTGCTTGTTTAGTTCGGAAATGGCTCCAATAGCAACGAGATCCGTATTTATAAAAATACCATCAACCTTCTTGTGTTCATTAATAAGTTGTTTTGCATATTTCTTACCTTCTTCATAACTCATATCATTACAAATGTAAACTAACTTTGGGTCATATACTAAGTTGTGGTCTTCTAGCGCTTTTTTGTAACCTAGAAAGCGATCGATAGAATTTTGAGGCATCAGTGGCCCTCTAAAATGAGCAATCTTTTGGCACCCTGTTTTGATAAGATGTTTTGTAGCCTCGTAGGCTGCCATCTTGTCGTTTATAATAACTTTTGAACAACTGACCACTTTAGCAATTTTATCAAACATGACAAGGGGAATATTTTTTGAAATTACAAAATTCAAATGTTTGAAGTCTGAAGTTGAATTTGCAATTGATATCAGAATACCATCAACCTTATTTCTTAACAACAATTCAATTTGTTTTTTTTCTAACGAGTAAGATTCATTTGACTGTAAAATTATGACTAAATATCCCTTTTCTTCTGCCTTTTGTATTATTCCTTTTAAAACACTTGAAAAAAAGTGATGTACGGTCTCTGGGATAATAACACCAATAGTTTTTGACTCTCTTTTTCTTAAACTTACAGCAAATGCATTGGGTTGATAGTTTAATGTTTTTGCAAGATCTTTAACCAAAATTTTTGTTTTTTGACTAACATCTGGATAATCTTTCAAAGCTTTTGAAACCGTAGGAACAGACAGCCCCAATGCGTTTGCTATGTCTTTTAATGTTGTTGATTCCATATTCCAAATATAATAAAATTAGCACTACGAAATCCTTTTCGTTATTATCGAAAACGATTTCGATAAAAAAAAAACATTTAAGCATTGTTTTAAATATAAATTTGATAACAAATGGACAATTATTTGTCTTTTTGATAAAAACTAATACAAACTAAAATTGTTTAAAATGAAAAATTTAATGAATTTAAATCAAGTTGTCTCAATAGTGTTTTTATTTTGCACTAGTTTATTGATGGCTCAAACAACGATTTCAGGAAAAGTTGTGGACTCTAACAACACACCGCTTTCTGGAGCAAACATTGTGCTTGACGGAACCTCAAAAGGATCAATTTCTGATTTTGACGGCACTTACACAATTGATGGAGTAGAAAATGGCTCATTTACGTTAACAGTATCCTCACTTGGATATGCAACTTTTACTACGAATGTACAAATTGATGGATCAAGCGTTGTCATTGATATTCAACTTCAAGACGATGAAGAATCTTTGAGTGAAGTTATTGTAACTGGAGTAACAAACCCAAGAGCAAAAATTGAGTCTAGTGTTTCTATTACTACATTACAACCTTCTAAAATTAACCAATCAGCTCCAAGAACGACTGCTGAAATTTTTAGAACTATTCCAGGAATTCGCTCAGAATCGTCAGGTGGTGAAGGAAATTCAAACATTGCTGTTCGCGGTGTTCCTATTTCTTCTGGAGGGTCAAAATATGTGCAAATTCAAGAGGATGGTTTGCCTGTACTATTGTATGGAGACATTTCATTTGGAACAGCAGATATTTTCACAAGGTTTGATGCAAATGTTCAAAAAATTGAAGCGATTCGAGGTGGATCTGCATCTACTATGAGTTCTAATTCACCAGGTGGTATAATCAATATTATAAGCAAAACTGGTAAAACTCAAGGCGGATCTCTTTCAACAACATTTGGATTGGATTATAACTCATTTAGAACCGATTTTGATTATGGAACAAAAATTGGAGAGGGATTATATTTCCACATGGGTGGATTCTACAGAGCTGGCGAAGGAGTTCGTAAAGCAGGATATACGGCAAATAATGGTGGTCAATTTAAGCTTAATTTGACTAAAGAGTTTGATAACGGATATATTAGACTATACACAAAATACCTAAATGATAGAGCTGCAGGTTATCTTCCAATGCCAATGGCTGTAAGTGGAACTAATGCTGATCCGTCTTGGGACAATGCACCAAACTTTGATGCTACAACAGGCTCAATACATAGTGCTTTTCTAACTCAAAACTTTGGTACAGGAGTTAATGGCGAACCAAGACGTTCTAAAGTTACTGACGGAATGCACCCAGTGTCTAGCTCAGTAGGATTTGAAGCGTTTTTTGAATTGGAAAATGACTGGACTATTAAAAACAATGGACGTTTTTCTTTTAACTCTGGTCGATTTGTTTCGCCTTTTCCTGCACAACTTGGAACTGCCTCAGACATGGCTAGCTCGTTTGGAGCAGGTTCAACATTACAATATGTCAATGGATCGTCTGTTGCTGACAACAGTTTAGTTGCAAGAATTCATATGTTTGATACAGAGCTTAATGATTTTAACAATTTCATGAATGATTTTAAATTATCTAAGTCATTTAATAATTTAGATGTTACCTTTGGGTACTTCAAGTCTATCCAAAATGTATCAATGTCTTGGTTGTGGAGTTCATATCTAATGGAAGTAAATGGAGACAATGGGCAACTTATAGATGTTTTTGATGCTACTGGAAATGCATTAAGTGAAAATGGATTATATGCATACGGAACTCCATTTTGGGGTAATCTTCACAGAAATTATGATACACAATATAACGTTAGTGCACCTTATTTGAGTTTGAATTTTGACGCTACTGAAAACCTAAATATTGATGCTAGTATTCGTCACGATAATGGACGCGTGCGTGGGTCTTTTGCTGGAGGAAGTTCTTCTGCAATAGACATGAACAATGATGGAGTTATTTCTGCTCCAGAACAAGATGTTTACTCAATAGATCATGCCAATGCAACTGCTGTAGATTATGATTATGATTATTTTTCTTACTCTTTAGGTGTAAATTACAAGCTTCAAGATAATAAAGCTGTTTTCGCAAGAATTAGTAAAGGTGCTTCAGCAAAAGCGGATAGAATTTTATTTTCTGGATTAGATTACACTAATGGAGACCGTATCAATGCTTTGGACTTTATTTCCCAAACAGAGGTAGGATATAAGCAAAAGTTTGAACGTGGTGCTCTTTATGCTACTTTCTTCAGCGCAACAACTAATGAAGAAGGTGGATTTGAAGCTACTTCTAACAGCATTATAGAAAATGATTACAAATCCATGGGTGTTGAAATCGAAGGATCCTACAACATTAGCGATAAATTTAACTTAAGAGGTGCAATTACTTGGACTGATGCTGAAATTAACTCAGGAACAAATGAAGGCAAAACTCCAAGAAGACAACCAGATTTTATTTATAACATCATCCCAACTTACAGCTTTGGTCAAGGTAACCAAAACATCTTTGGATTAAGCTTAATTGGGCAGTCTAAGGCTTATGCTCAAGATTCAAATGAATTAGTTATGCCAGGTTTTGTATTGGTTAATAGCTTTATTGATGTTGCAGTAACAAAGTCATTAACAGCAAACCTTTCTATCAACAACTTATTTGACACCATTGGTGTGACTGAATCTGAAGAGGGAAGTATAACTGAAGGTCAAGTTAATTATTTAAGAGCTCGACCATTGCCAGGAAGATCAATGTCACTAGCATTAAGATACACCTTTTAAGATACTATATTTTGTTTATGATTAATAATTAATAAGTTATTTTATTTGGAAAAAAGAGTTGGTGCTTGTGCCAACTCTTTTTAATTAACTTTATCATAATTTTAAAGTTTAACAATGTACTATAAAAAACCCAAGCTCAGTTTTTGGCAAATCTGGAATATGAATTTTGGATTTTTTGGAATCCAATTTAGCTTTGGATTGCAGCAAAGCAATATGAGTGCAATTTATAAGTACTTAGGAGCCAACGAAAGTGAAATTCCTATTTTGTGGCTTGCAGGCCCAGTTACAGGCTTAATTATTCAGCCAATTATTGGGGCTATGAGTGATAGCACATGGTCTCCAAAGTTTGGGCGAAGAAAACCCTATTTCCTAATTGGTGCTATTTGCGCTAGTATCGCATTGATTTTAATGCCTTATTCTCAATCTATTTGGATGGCTGCCAGTTTGTTGTGGATACTGGATGCGGGTAATAACATTGCTATGGAACCCTACAGAGCATTTATTTCTGATAAACTTCAAGACAACCAATTATCATTGGGTTTTTTGATGCAAAGTTTTTTTACTGGTCTTGGCACTACTTTAGCAAATTTCACCCCCGCCATATTAATTTCTATTGGATTTTTTAGTCTCACTGACACTATGGAAAATGGCATACCAGTTTCAACTTATTGGGCATTTTTTATTGGGTCATTTGCTTCAATATTCACAATTTTATATTCTGTTTTTACAACAAAAGAATATCCACCAACTGATGAACAACTTGAAGAAATTAGAAAAGAAAAAGAAAAAGGAGGATTCTTTAAAAACGCTATGATTGGAATTGTTGTTGCCATTAAAGAGATGCCTTTAACGATGAAACAACTTATACCAGTAAAACTTTTTACATGGTATGCTATGTTTTGTTATTGGCAATATTTAACTTCAGCGCTATCCCTCTCCTTTTTTAAAACGTTAGATGAAAACTCAGAAGGATTTAAACAAGCTCAAGTATATACAGGTCAAATTAATGGAACATATAATATCGTTTGTTTTCTTGTTGCTTTTGCATTAGTTCCATTGGCCTACAGATATGGTGCAAAAAGTGTCCATTTTATTTGTCTATTTCTTGGAGGAATTTCAATTTTTTTATTACCCGAATTGAGCAATAGTGTTATATTATTTTCTTTTCCAAATCCTTTTGCTGAAGGTCAGATTAATGTTGCTACTATGTATTTGTCAACCATTGGTATAGGGCTTGCATGGGCCTCCATGATGTCAATGCCATATCAACTTTTGGCAAGTTCAATACCAAGTCAAAAAACTGGTGTGTACATGGGTATTTTTAATATGTTTATTGTCGTACCAATGATCATACAAATTATTAGTATGCAGACATTTGTTTATGATTTACTCAGTCAGAATCCAATAAATGTGCTTAAACTCTCTGGCGTTTTCCTAATTTTAGCTGCTATTTTCACTCTAGCAATTACTACAACAAAGCCTATTTCTAATGATCAATAATATTTCATACAAAAAAGCTATAGAGCTATTATTCCAACTAAGTTCTGATCATGGATTTTTGGCAAGTGCAGAGCAATCTACTAATTATAACAGAGTTTGGGCTAGAGATGGTGTTATATGTGGTTTGGCCTCAATACTCGACGGCAACAGCACTTTGTTAGAAACATTTAAAGCAACCTTGGTTACACTCTCAAAATACCAACATAATTTGGGTCACATCCCATCAAATGTTTATTTTAAAGAAAAAGGAAATGTTGAGGTTAGTTATGGAGGATTAGCTGGCAGAGTTGATACAGTATCATGGTATATTATTGGAATATGTAATTACTGTTATGCTACAAATAACAATACATTGTTGAATCAACATGAAAAAAGTATTCATAAAGCTTTGAATTTATTGCAGGCTTGGGAATTTAATAATAATGATCTTTTGTATGTACCAAGATCTGGTAATTGGGCAGATGAATACATTACTGAAGGTCACATTTTTTATGATCAGCTTTTACGACTTTGGGCACTAAGATGTCTACATCAATTGAAGCCTACAATTGAATTTGAAACGAAAATACACAACATCACAAAGAAGCTTGAGGATAACTTTCGTAAAACAAATATACAACAACCCTATCATCCAAAAGCTCATGAGAAACTAAAGGAGTCTACATATTGGATGGCTTCAATTTCACCATCTGGATATCAAACGATGTACGATGCTTTTGCGAATTCATTGGCAATTTTTTTAAATATTGGCGATTCAAAATTTAAACAAATAGTATTTGATCATTCAGAATATTTGCGACAAGAATTACAACTCAAGTTATTACCAGCATTTTGGCCTCCAATTACCCCAAATGACAAAGATTGGGAAGTGTTAGAAAATAATTGTAAATATGAATTTAGAAATCACCCTTTCCAATTTCACAATGGTGGAACATGGCAAATGATTAATGGTTTTTATGGCATGGCAGTACAGTCAATAAACCCAAATGTTTCTAAGGAAATTTTGAAAAAGATTAAAAAATTAAATGCTCAAAAAAAATATAGTTTTCACGAAAATTTTGAAACCAATACTTGTCTTCCATCTGGTGTCAAGCAATGCGGATGGAGTGCTGCAGGAGAGATCATTCTAGAACAATCTTTAAACAACAAACATCTACTAAACTAATAATGTATCCTACTGATTTACATATTTTAAGCATTGGAGAAACTCTAATTGATTTTATAGGAGACGATATTTCAGATTCATTAAGCGAGACTCATACATTTTCTCAGCATATTGGAGGATCTGCAACAAATTTGGCACTTAATTGTGCAAAATTAGGGTTAAAAACAAAATTAATTGCTGCTGTTGGAGATGATGACCTGGGTCAGCATATTATTGATGCAATAAATTCAACAGGTATTAATTCATCTGGTATAAAGCGAATAAAAGGTAAAAAAACGTCCAAAATCCATATTTCAAGATCTTTAGACACCCCAGATTTTAAGCCTGAAAGAGAAGCAGACTTTTACATAGACTCGTCACAAGTATTAGAGACTGATATGGCAAAAGCACAAATTTTTCATACAACCTGTTTTGCCTTAAGTCGAAATCCAGCACAATCAGTTATACTTGAAAAAGCCAAAATGGCATACGATAATGGGCTAAAACTTAGTATAGATGTCAATTTCTCAGAAAAAATATGGTATAATCGTGATGATGCATTTAGTGTTTTAGAATCATATTGCCAGTACAATCCTTTAGTTAAAATTAGTTCCGACGATTACAAAAGACTTTTTGGTGTGTTTGCTTCCAAGCGGGAAGTGTTTAATTTTTTCCACAATTTAGGTGCTAACTTTATTTGTTTAACAAAAGGAAAGAATGGTGTTGAGGTTTCTCAAAAAGGTGAGGAGATTTCATATTTTGAGGCTTTAAAAATTGATAAAATAGTAGACTCCACTGGTGCTGGAGATGCTTTTTGGGCCGGGTTTCTAACAGCCTTTTTAAATAAGCACGATACGACTACATGTATTAATTATGCACTTCATATAGCAGCTGTGAAATTATTAAAAATTGGTAGTCTTCCAAAAAATGTTTTGGAAATTGTCAACAACAACTTTGAGGGAAAAATCAAATTCTAAAACCTGAAATCAATTTTTTGAATTTCTAACGATATACTTAAAATACAACTCAATTGGTATTTTTAGTGGCTTGCCTTTTATTGAAATTATCCTTTGTAGGTTTTTGGACTTTTGCAGAAATTTTTGGGATAATAGATGGGATAAGAAATATCCTAAAAATAAATAGCCTACTGAATACCAAGTACTATGTGGGTTGTATTGCTCCTCCTATTATTCAAAGTTGCAGCACTATTGGTCATTGGTAAAAGCATTTCCAAGAATATTTTAGGTCTAACATGAATTTCAATTTTTTAAAAAAAAAGTCTATTAGGGCTAAAGTTAAATCAGGAACCTTTTGCGGATTTTTGTTTTGAAAAAGATTCTAAAATCTTGTTTAACAAACAGAGGTTCTGCTTCGAAAACAAGTCAATAGGGACTACAGTCGAACCTTCAACTCTTTTTGAGTTGGAGGTTTTTTGTTTTAAATCTTTAACTTTAGAGATTCTTTTAATTTTTTTTTACATTTGATAGAGACAAATTAATTATGCGGTACCCATTGTTTTTTATATTACTTCCACTTTTTGGGTATGGGCAGGTTGCTTCTAGCGGAAATGCAACAGACCAAAACGGTAATAGC
>Ga0233451_10000738_pt1 | contig 32435 bp, 26 predicted proteins | sample 011ome_29_FD_183052 | JGI IMG/M metagenome (GOLD analysis project Ga0233451, IMG submission 183052) | Coastal salt marsh microbial communities from the Groves Creek Marsh, Skidaway Island, Georgia - 011504CT (spades assembly) | ecosystem: Environmental > Aquatic > Marine > Intertidal zone >... | reverse complement strand
AGTTTGGTGTAACACCAGACATTATGACAATGGCAAAAGCTACTACTAACGGTGTTGTGCCTATGGGAGTTGTTGCATGTCATGATGATATTTATGATGCAGTAATGGATGCTTCACCAACAGGTGCAGTTGAATTATTTCATGGATATACTTATTCAGGAATTCCAGTTGCTGTTGCAGCTGCATTAGCAGTTCAAGATATTTTTGAAAAAGATGATATTTTTAATAGAGCTAAAAACTTAGCACCATATTTCCAAAAAGGATTATTTTCTCTTCAAGATCTAGAGTCGGTAGATAATATTAGAGGATATGGAATGATGGGTGGTATTGATATGAAATTAAATACCAAACCAGGTAAAGCAGGTTATGAATGTTTTAAAGCTTGTTATGAAGCTGGGGTTAATTTTAAAGCTACTGGAGATTGCTTAATTATTGCTCCTCAATTTATCTGTGAAGAAAAACATATTGATGAAATTATTGATAAACTAAGAACAGGTATCACTAACTATCAAAAAAACCAAAAAAACTAATTAGTTTTTTTAATAAATAATATAGAGAGAAACGTTATGAAGATAGGCGTACCTAAGGAGATTAAACCTCAAGAAAATAGAATAGGGCTAACACCAGATAGTGTTAAAACTTTAGTTTCCGAGGGTCACGAAGTTATTGTTGAAAACAATGGCGGTTTTGAAGCTGGATTTGAAAATGATCAATATACAAATGCAGGTGCAAAAATAGCTAGCACTGCAGCAGATATTTTTAATGATGCAGATATAATTGTTAAAGTTAAAGAGCCTCAAAAAGTTGAGGTTGATATGATTAGAGAAAATCAAATTGTTTACACATATCTTCACTTAGCAGCAGCGAAAGAATTAACTGAAGGTTTAATTAAATCAAAAAGTGTTAATATAGCTTACGAAACTGTAACAGATGATAATGGTAGATTGCCATTGTTAGCGCCAATGAGTGCAGTTGCTGGTAGAATGTCAGTACAAGCTGGTGCCCATTGTTTGGAAAAAAATCAAAGTGGAAGAGGACTTTTGTTAGGTGGTGCTCCAGGTGTAACCGGTGGAACAGTTGTAATTTTAGGTGGAGGTGTAGTAGGAGAAAACGCTGCAGTGATTGCAACAGGCATGCAAGCTAAAGTGCATATCGTTGACAAATCAGAAGCTAGATTAAAACAATTAGTGGAGATGTTTGGTGATAAAATTATTCCAGAGCAAAGTGATAAGATTGATCTTCCAAAATTAGTTTCTGAAGCAGACTTATTAGTTGGAGGAGTTTTAATTCCAGGTGCTGAAGCACCAAAATTAGTTACTAAAGACATGATTAAAAGTATGAAGAGGGGCTCTGTTATTGTTGATGTTGCAATTGACCAGGGTGGATGTGTTGAAACAAGTAAACCAACTACTCACGGTGAACCAACTTATATTGTTGATGAAGTTGTTCATTATTGTGTGGCTAATATGCCGGGTGGAGTTCCTAGAACTTCTACTTTAGCATTAAACAATGCAACGTTACCTTATTTAGTTAAACTTGCTAACAATGGTTATCAAAAAGCATTAAGTGAGGATAAAAACTTTTTAGCTGGATTAAATGTTCATAAAGGAATGGTTACCTATAAAGCGGTAGCAGATGTTTTTGGTCATGAATTTGTTGCACCAGATAAAGCAATTACAAATTAAAAGATTATTTAAAATTTAAAATTTTTTTTATTTTAAATTTTAAAATAAAATTAAATAAATAATAGACAGCAATTCCAACTAAAATTCCTATAAAGTTATAAAATATATCTGAAATGGAAAAATTTCTTGAGGTTAATGTTTGAGCAAATTCTATCAAAGATGTTAATGAGAAAATAAAAAATAGTTTAAAGTAAATATTTTTATCTCTTAAAATATAAAATATTAAAATTGAAATAATACAATCAATATAAATATGTCCAAAGTTATCACCACCTGGAACTTTGATAAACCAGTCTCTAGGTAACAGCATTAATAACCCATAGATAACAATTATTAACGATAAAATTAATATTTTTTTCAAACTAAAAATTTTTAATGATTTTATCTTGATACTCTTTTTCAAAATTTAAATAATTGATTAAGAAATAATTTTTTAGCTCTAAGTTTTTATTTTCATTGTTTTTAGATAACAAAAACGTTTTATAAAATGATCTTTGAATTTCGTCAGAAAATTTTTGATTAATATTTAAAATATTAAACTTATAATTCCAGTAATCGATATCTAAATAATTTTTACTTTCACTTTGATCTAAAAAACTTAATAATAAATCTTGATTAAATTTATTTGTTAAAGGTATATTTTTTAGATTTAATGGATAATTAAATACCTCTTTATAAGAATAAGGGGTGTATTTCCAAATTCTCTCATTAATTTTAGCAGGAGCGAATAATATGAGGGATAATGAGATAATATTATATGTTAAAAATAACAGTAATATTCTATTGAAAAACTTATGCATTAACCTCTAATATAGCTTATATCATGAAATTTAACATTAAATCTCTACTACTTTTATTTGTAATTTTATCATTTACTCAAAAAGTATTTGCCGAGGAAAAAATAGGAACAGTAAATAAATTTTCTGGTGAGCTTAAAGCAATCAACAAGGATGGTGAAGAAAGAGTTCTTGATGTTTACGATGATTTATTTTTGCTTGATGAAATTGTTACATCATCAGGTTCTGCAACTGTTCAATTTAACGATAATTCAACTATCATTTTTAAAAAAAACACCTCCTTTAAAGTAACAGAATTTAATTTATCAGGAGCAAAAGATATTTTTATTGGTGAAGTTATGAAAGGATCGGTAGTTATTGAAAGTGGTAAGATTGCAAAAAATGATAGTGGCTTGATGAGAATTAAGCTTCCAAAAATGGATTTAGAAATTAAAGGTACAAGATTTAATGTTGATAATAAACCAGATGGAACATCTGAAGTTGCACTATCAGAAGATAGTTTCGGAAATGTTGGAACCATTAATATTGCAACAGAAGGGGAGGTAAAAACTTTATACACTCCTGATCAGGTTGTGGTTTTAACTGAGGATCAAGGATTTACAGAGCGACCTCAGTCAGATGAAGAAAAGCAATCATTTCAATCAGTTTCAGATGATTTAGTAGAGTCTAGCAAAATTGATGAAAATGAAATTCAAAAACAATTAGAAAAAAAATTACTTGAAGGAAAATTAGAAGATGCTGATGGAGATGGTAAAATTGATTTGAATGATATTGAGGCAATTAAAACTTCTATTAAAGCTGAAAAACAAGCAAATATAGATTTTATAGTTGATAATAGCAAAGAGGATAACACAGCATTTTTATCAGAAGTACTAAACAGTTCAGACCAAGAAAATATTGGTGAAGTAATGAATAAAATTGTTGAAAATAATGACACATTAGTTTCTCAAGTAGTTTCAGATTTATCAGACAAAGATAATACTTTTATTACAGGATCGGATAATGAGGCATCAAATCAAATAAAAGAAAAAGTTTTTGAAAAAATTGTCCAAAGTGGTTCTGAAAAAAGTGCGTCAGTATTAAGTAAAGTCATAGCTAAGTCAGATCCCAAAACTGTCGAAAGTGTCATTACAAATATCACTACCAAAAATACTGAACAAAATTCAGCTTTATCACTAAAGGTGATGGCTGATCTTGCAGAAAATAACCCAGAAGCCTTAGAGGTTGTAAATCAAAATAATAAAGAGCAAATGGAAAAGTTAGTTGTTGATGCAGTTCAAAAAGGATCTACAGATGGAGAAAGTGCAAATCTTATTGCAAAAGTTGTCGCAAAAGCTAGTGCTGAAGTAACTGACAAGATGATTTCAGAGGTAACAAATAATTCATCAGGACAAACCTCTGATTTATCTGCAAAAGTATTAAAGGTAATAGTTGAAACAGCGCCAGAAAAAATTGAAACAATTGATAATACTGTAAAAGAAAAGGTAATTGAACAAGCTATAATTACAGCTTCAAATGACACAACTCAAAAAATTGATTTTGGGGAAGTTATTTCAGAGGTTATAGTTAAAACTGATGCTGATACTGCAGCAAAGGTAATGGAAAAAATATCTAATTCTAATGATAAATCTGGCTTAGCTTTAAAAGTGTTATCCTCAGTATCTGAGAAAGATAATAAGAAATTAGAAGAAGTAATTAAAAAAGATGCAAAAATTGTAGATATTTTAATTGAAAAGTCAGTAAAAGATTCAAAAGGAACAGATGCTGAAGTTATATTAATCTCTAAGGTGATTTCTAAAAGTAATAATAATAAAATTACAGAAAAGATTTTAGTCGAAGCTTCAAAAAAAGTTGTTAATAAAAATTCATTAGTTGCAAAAGTTACTGAAGAGACAATAAAAGAAAATAATGACTTAGTTGAAAGTTTGGTCACAACAATTTCAACAAATGCTGAAATTAATGAAAATTTAACTGCTAATGAAGACCCGTTAATTGCAGAGAATATAAAGACAGTATTTGGTAAAAATGTTTCACCAAATTAAAGTTGATGAGTTTAAGAAAAAGCACAATATATCAATCATTTTTTTATTTCTTAATATCTATACTGGTAATATTTAACGGAGGAAATAACAATTTAATTGCCCAACTTAATTTCATATTAGTTTCTATTTTTTTTTTAAATTGTCTTAAAGATCTCAATTATAAAGCTAATATTAAAAAGCTATATATTGATAATAAACAAATAATAATTTTTTATTTATTTTTTTTATTATATTTATTTTTTCAAATTATACCTTTACCGATTGATTTTTTGAAATTTTTTTCACCAACTAAATATAATCTTTTGATTAAATTAAACTTTGAAAATAATTTTAGCTCAATTAGTTTTGATAACGGTAAAAGTTTTTTTGATATATTAAATTATTGTTCTCTAATTTTGTATGTAATACTTTTCAAAAGTATTTTTTATAGAGAGAGAGACAAAAAAAAATTTTATTTTTTTTTAACTTTCATAAGTTTTGTTGCGTCTATAGTTGCAGTTTATTTTTATTTAATTGGGAATCCTGATTTTTTATTTATCAGTAACAATAATTATCAAAATTCATCAACTGGTTTTTTTATTAATAGAACAGTATTTGCTTGTTTCTTAAATTTAGGTTTTTTAGCAGGTTTGGAATATTTAAAATTTGCTGATTTAAATAAGAAAAGAAATGATAATTTTTTCAGTAAAATTTATTTAAGACTATTTTTATTATTTATAACAATTGGTATAATAACTTCCTTTTCAAGACTAGGAAATTTTTTATTTTTATTGCTGATTATTTTTTATTTATTTAATTTTTATAAAAAAAAAGATAATCAAAGTATATTTATTTTTTATTCACTAATAGCAATAATTTTATTTGATATTTTAATTCTTGGCTTTTATTTTGGGGGTTTTCAATTAATAGATCGGTTTGCTTTTTTAAAATCTGATTTTAACATATATACCAGTGAAAATAATCTATCATTAGATATATCATCTAGAGGGGGTATTGCTAAATTTACCTTAAAAGAGTTAGATAATTTTTTGTTATTTGGCTATGGATCGGGAAACTTTGAATTAATATTTAAGAATTTTTATGACAAATTAGGTATAAATTTTGCTAATCACGCTCATTTTGATCTAGGTGAATTTATTGGTGAACTAGGATTTGTTGGAATTTTATTATTATTAATTCCAATTTATAAAATTTTTAAAAAAATAAAATTAAATAACATTAAAAATTTTTATCTTATTATATTTGTTATTTTGATTTTAGCTTTTGATTTTTCACTTCATATTCTAATAATACAAATTATTATTGTTTTATTATTTTCTATAAATACAAAAAGATTATTCAGTTAAATTTGAATCCGTACCACTTTTAACTCCACTTTGTATAATTGGATTATAAGAGCTAAACAAATCTGTCTGAGGTAACAGTAAACTTATAACTCTGTTCCACCTCACTATATCTGTTGGTGGAATAAAAACTATATCTTTAGGTTGAAGTAAAAATTTTCGTCCAGCAATTAAGTTTACAGGATTTTGTATATTTAACTGATATACTTTCACTTTTAAAAAGTTATCTATATCTTCTCTGATTACATAAACTTTTTTTGCATCAGCCGTTAATTGATTTAAACCCGAAGTTGAAATTAATTCAGTTAAAGAGTAGTTTTTATTAGGATAATATTCACCTGGTTTTGTAACTTCCCCAAATACGTGTATCGATTCAGAATTCCTATCAATAAATATAACATCATCTTTTTTTAAGAAAAAATTCTCTTTTTCATCTGTACTGGTAAATGCATTGTTTAAATTTATTTTATAAAGTTTGTTGTCTCTTCTTATAAAACCTTTTGTACCCAAAACTTTATCAGCAGCATTAGGATTGAAATTTGCCTGAATTGCAGCCTCAATAAGCTTTATAGGTTTTTGATCTAGATTAATTGTAATTTGGTTTCTTACCGCTCCAACAATATAAACTTTACTACTGTTATACTCATCAATACTAATTTGAAGATCTGGATTAATATAAAATTCACCTAAAATTTGTTTTAAAAGGTTTTGAGCATCATCAAGAACAAGACCATCAATTTTTGCTTTACCAACGAAAGGTAAATCTATGAAACCCTCTGGATCTATCTCGTAAGAATTATCCAAGTCATCAGTATCAGTTAAATCAATAGAAATTATATCAGCAGGTCCTAGAATGTATTCATACCTATAATCATAAATATCATTAAATTTTTTTACTTTAAAGTCTAGTTCTTCAATTTTTTTATTATTTAAAGTTTTGAAATCATTTTCTGTTAATGAATTAATTTCAACTATCTCTATACCCACGTCGTTAATTGAGTAATCAGATTCAATAGAGACTAATTTTTTTCTTTCTTCTAAATCCTGATTTATCCCTGGAAGTGTTGCGCATGATTGTAAAAGAAAAAGTAAGGTAAAAATAAAAAAAACTTTTTTATAAAATGACATAAGTAAATGTTTACAGAATTAATATATAGTTTCAATTTTTTTCAATTGTCAAAATAATCTTTATTTTAGCTTAATATTTTCCTTTAAATTAATCTTTTAGTTTTTAAAAAAAATAATTATTATATTTTTATGAAAAATTTTCAGAATATTTTTAATTTTTTAGATTTGGGAGATTTTAAATATTTTTATTTAATTGCTAAAAAAAATTTTAAAAATCTAATACTATTATCGTCGTTGATTGCTTTAATTGTATTTTTTATATCTCTAAATTTAACAAAAAAATTTATGAGTAATGCAACTTTAGTTATTTCTCCAGAGGAAAATAAAATTGTAAATATTGAAGAAGTATACTCCATAGAGAGTATGCAAAATAGAGTAAACAATCAAATCGCTATTTTAAAAAGTGAAGAAGTAATTGATTACATTTTAGAGGATAATAAAAATGAATTAGAATTTAAAAATTTATACTCATCAATAGAACAGAGCACAATTAATAGAATTCTATCAAAAAAACCTGTTATAAATAAAGATTACTTAAAACAGATCTTAAGAGAAAATTTCGAGGTGAATAATTTACCGAGAAGTGATGTTTTGAAATTATCTTTTGTTTCAGATGATCCAAAAATTTCACAATTAGCTTTAAGAAATATAATCGATTCTTATCAAAGATATGAAATTGATAGTAAAATTCAAATTACTAATTATGCAAATACAAAAATTACTGAACGATTAAAAGATTTAACGAAACAAATGGATGAAGCTGATAATAAGCTTGCTCAGTACAAAAGAGAAAATGATTTAATTGATACTGGTAATGTCAAAGAGTTAAAAATAAAAGAAATACAATCCATATCAAACAGAATTTTAGATGCCAAAGAAAATAAACAACTTCAACAAAATGATTTGCTAGCTATTAAAGTAGCTGAAGGTGATGTTGATGCACTTCTTGCAATTAAAGATTTAAACAATAGAGAAGAAATATCTAATATTAAAAACAATTTGTCTGCAAATGAAAGCAATATTCAATCTTTGAAATTAATTTACACCGACAAACATCCAAAACTTACTCAGGCATATTTACAAAATGAAAGCTTAGAAGATCAGCTAAAAGAAATTTTAGATTTAACCATTCAAAAAAAAGCATTTGAATTAAGTAACCTAAATAATTTTATAAATCTTTCCAATCAAGAGCTTAATAAAGCAAAAGATGACTTAAGATTAATTGAGGAAAAAGAGGCTGGTATGATGAAATTTGTTAGAGAAGTAGAAAGTAGCAGAAAACTTTATGAAACTTTTTTACAAAGAGTAAAAGAAACCAATGAAGCTCAAAATCTACAAGTTTCTAAAATGAAAATTATAGAAACGCCAAGTTTACCTAGCTCACCTTTTTATCCTAATCCAAATAAAAATTTCATTTTAGCATTTTTGCTATCATTCATGGGTTTTTACAGTCTTATTTATTATAGAGAAATGAACTCAAGTGTTATTTCAAGTCCTGAGACAATTGAAAATGTTGGCTTAAATCAAATAGGTATTTTACCTAAGGTTGAAAATCTAAAAAAAGGATATCATATTCTTCAGATGTTTGTCGAGGATCCAGATTCTAGTTTTTCAGAATCTATAAGAAGTATTAGAACTACAATTGAGTCTAAATTTAATAAAAACTCTAGCTACTTGATAACTTCAAGTAATCCTGGTGAAGGAAAAACTACTTTTGCTTTTAATTTAGCGCTTTCTCTTGAAAAATCTAACAAAGTATTATTTGTAGAAGCTGATATTAGAAGACCATCTGTTTTAAATGGTTTTTATAAATTTGATAAAACAATATCTGGTCTTGGAGAAATAATATCAGGAGATGCAGATTTTAGAGAATGCATCTTAAAAGTTCCTGGTTCAGAATTATCAATAGTGACATCTGGCGAAAAAAGATTTGATTTATCAGATATTGTAAACAAAGAGCAAATTAAAAAGTTTTTTGATTTATTAAAGATTGAATATGATTACCTAATTGTAGATAGTCCACCAGTTCAACCTGTTTCAGATACACTAATATTAACTCAAGCATCAGATTATAATCTATTTGTAATTAGATCAGAAGAGTCTAAGAATTCTGCTTTTATTTCATCAATGAAAAAGATACAGAATGTCAATGTAAATCTTGATGGAGTTATACTTAATGACCTAGATACCTCTAAAGATAGTTATTATAGTTATTACTACAATTATTCATCAAACTATTATTCAAAATCATAAAACCATGTTTCGTTTAGAAAAAGTTTTTCAAAACGATGACAAATTTTTTATTTTCAATTCAAATTTAATTAAATGTTTATCTATTTTTATTATGTTTTATTTATTTTCTATTTTAGAAAAAAATTCTATTTATGAGGTTTTCAATTATAAAATCTATAGAGATTCAGATTATTTTATTTTTTCAATTTTGAGTGTATTAATATTTTATTTACTATCAGTAATTTTATTTAAAAGTCACAAAAATTTTTTTTATTATAATAATAATATTATTAAAAAAGATTTTGGATGTTTGCTTATATCTTTATTAATTTCAATTTTGATTTTAAAATTTTATATAAATAAAAATATAAATACTAATTTTATAGTATTAATATTTTTTTTATTTATTAATTTATTTTTTTTTCAAAAATTAATAAATAAATCATATTCATTTTTAGTAAAAAAAAATTTTATTCAAAAAAATATTTTATTAATAGGAAGTTATGAAAATATTAAAAAAGTTTTAAATGAAAAAAAAAATGAAATTTATATTTATAAATGCTGCATCATTATTGATAAAAATAAAAATGAAATTAAAAAAATAAGAACAGATTTAAGAGTTCCCATATTTAATTTTGACGAAGATATAAGATCTTTGTTAGAGTATCATTCCTTGGGGCAGATTTGGATACTTAAGGATAATAAATTAAATTTAGAAAAAACACTAAATATTGTTATAAAATATTCAGTAGATATTATTATTTTAAATTTACTAAAAGTTGAAAAAAACTCTAATTTGATTAACTCTAAATATCATTTTGAAAACTATGAAATATCAAAATTTTATGGAATAAATCTTTTATTAAAAATTATTTTAGATAAAATTTTAAGTTTATTTTTCTTATTTATTACATCTCCTTTATTGTTGTTGAGTTCAGTATTAATATATTTTGAGGATGGTTTTCCTATATTTTTTACTCAAGATAGAACCGGTTGGGATGGACGTAGATTTAAAATATATAAACTTCGAACTTTGAAAAATATTAAATTTATAAAAACTGACCAGGTTACTAAAGGTGATTCCAGATTATTAACTATTGGTAAATTTTTAAGGAAATTTAGCATAGATGAGTTACCACAATTTTTAAATGTTTTAAAAGGTGATATGTCAATCGTGGGACCAAGACCACATATGGTTCAGCATGATATTTATTATTCAAATTTGTTTAATCAATTTTTAAAAAGAAATAAAGCTAATCCAGGACTAACTGGTTGGGCACAAGTTCATGGTTTAAGAGGACCAACTAACGATTTCAAACTTATGGAAAGAAGGATGGAATATGATTTATGGTATTTAAATAATTGGTCTATATTTTTAGATCTTCGTATAATTTTAAAAACGTTTGTTATTATTTTTAAACACAAAGGTGTTTAATTTAATTTTTTACCAATCATTAATGTTCTTTTTTTTCCAATCTTTTAAAGCAGCACTAAAAGTAAAACTAAATTTATAATTTGAATTTTTAAGAAAATTAGCCTCGATGAAATTTGATATAAATAGTTTATTCAATCTAATAAAATTATAATTACTACTTGTATTAAGTCTTTTTGTAATAAAAGAAGTTAAAAACAATATAATTTTTACAAATATTTTAGGAAATGAAATTATTCTATTTGTTTTATTTAATTCTTTTTTAATTTCTTTGATATAATCTTCAATAGTTGGACAAGGATCAAAAGTAGCATTAAATAATATTTTATTTTGAAAATTTTTATTTTGTTGATTTTGGTTGACCCATAATATTGAATTAATTAGCTCCTCAACATAAATACCTGCTTTATATAAACTTTTATTACCAATATAAAAAAAAATACCTTTCTTTACAGCTTTAATTAATCTTGTTACATTTCCATTTTCGCCTGGTCCAAATACAACACCAGGTCTACATATTGTTAATATTTTTTCTTTTTCATTTTGATTTTGCCAATTAATATAATTTTTTTCTGCTTCTAGTTTTGACTTTCCATATGCAGTATTTGGAATTGTTTGAGTATTTTCATTTTTTTGATGATCTCCAGAACCATAAACGGATATACTGCTTGTGAATATTATATTTTTGCAATTTACATAATTTGCAAATTCACAGATATTTTTTGAACCATTAACATTAGTTTGAAAATATTCAATTTCATTATGCCCAGGCTCTTTGTGTATAGCAGCAAAATCAATGATTAAATCAACATCTCTAATATCAAGATTAAGTAAAGACTCTCTTATGTCTTTTTGAATAAATATTATTTTTTTACTTTCTTTTAATTTCTCATATTGTTTTTTTCTATAATTTTCGAGAGGCTCTTGTATATCAATCAAATAAATATGCTCAAATTTTTTGTTAATTATCAAATTTTGAATGAAATTTAATCCAATAAATCCTGAAGCTCCAAAAACTACAATATTTTTCATTTATTTAAATTAAGATTATTAATTAAATTTTCAAATTGAGCTGATATTTTTTCAATATTGAAATTTCTTAGAGCATACTCTCTGGCATTTAAAGAATATTTTTTCTTTAAATCTTTGTCATTAAGCAAAATTCTTAAAAAATTATTTATTCCATCTAAATCGTTTGGTTCAAATGATTTCCCAGATTTTGATTCATTTATAATTTTTGTTGATAAATTGTCTTTTGGTGCTGAAAGTATTATTGGTTTGCCTGCACATAAATAATTTAATATTTTTGATGGAACAGAAAATTTTGATGCTTCTTCATTTAAAATTGCCAACAATGCATCTGCAGAATTTAATATATGATTCATTTTTTCGAAAGGTTGTAATGGTAAAAGTTTTATATTTGAAGGAATATATTTCATTTTATCTAATTTCTGAAATCCAGTGCCTGCACCAATAACTACAACTTCTATATTTTTATTTTTAGCAGCAATGTCGGTAATTATTTGAGGATTATGTTTTAAAGCAAGTGTGCCAGTATAAATTATTCTAAATTTGTCTTTATCTAAAAAATTTTCATCTAAAAAAGAGTTGGGTTTTTTTTCAAGGTATTCAATATTTTTAATATCTCCCCAATTAGGAATATACTTAATTTTTTCATTATTAATATTCCATGATAAAAGTTTTTGCTCCCAATCATTTGAAATAATTATTAATTTATTTGCTTTTTGTAACTGTTTTTTTTCTAAATATTCAAATAAAAATGAAATTGGAAAAGAAAAAAAAGATAATTTTTTTTTCAGTAGTAATTTAACTGCATGTGAATAGAAATCCTGAACCCAAATAATACATTTTGAATTATTTTTTTGACATGTTTTAACAATATACTCTTGTGCTAAGGTCGGACAATTTCCAGATATAACAACATCAGGTTTAATCTCTGAAATATATCTAGACACTTCTTTTCCATATTCTAAATCTTTAAAAAATCTGTCTATAAATTTATTCTTATTATAACTAATTGTTTTTCCAATGCCTTTTATATTTAATCTGTCTTTGTTATCATTTTTAAAATTTGCCTTAGGTCCATAATCATTTTGATAATAAAAATGATAAACATTGAATTTGTTTGATAATTGTTTAGATAATTCTAATTGAAAAGGATGTCCCGCATAATCATGGATAATGATTTTAATCACTATTTTTTTATTAAATTAATTAAACAATATTGATTCCATGACTTAAAAAAATTAAACTTGTTTAATTTAATTTCAAAAAAATTTGAAATTTTTAAAAAAATATTATTTGGATAATTTGGTAACAATACTGAAGTAATCATAGCCATAGGAGCTGATAATATGCCACAAAAAAACATATCTTTTGTTTCCCATAATTTTGTATCTATAATATTTTCAAGATCTTTTTTTGAAAATGGTTCTTCGTCTACAGTTCTTGCTTTGGGTGTTAGTAATCTAAATATCTTTAATAATGGGTTGTCTGCTAGAGGCTCTTTAAAAACCAATCTTCCTCCAGGCTTTAGCACTTTATAAATGGAGTTAATTGCTAATTTTTTATCTAAGTGATGAAGGATTCCATTGCCAATCACTAAGTCAAATTTATTTTCCTCAAATTCTAGGAAATGTGCGTCCATGACCTTAAATTCAAATAAATCCTCTGAAAAATTATTTTTTTTTGCCAGTTCTATTGATTCTTCAATATAATTTTTAGCTATATCTATTCCATAAACGATAGCACCTGATTGTAATAACTTCAAACTATCAATACCTTTTCCACAACCATAATCAAGCACAACCTTTCTTGAACTATTTTTATAAAAATCTTCAAATTTTTTCATCATCCTTTGTATGCCAGGATATAAAGTTATATGTTTAAATTTATTTTTAAGTTTTAGACTTTGTTTTAAGACATCATTTTCTTCATGTGATTTTTTTTCTCTTATTACTCTTTCCTCAGTGTTCATAAGTATTTAATAATTTTAATATTTTTATTAATAAAGATGTTTCATATTAATGACAATATTTTTTTAATTTTTAATGATATGAATAAAAGAAATTAATAAAAAAATTTTTTGTTTTATATTTACAGGCGGTTTTATGACTAAAGTTGGGATTTTGAAGATAAATCAATAAACAATTATTTAAAATCAGCTATGTATATATATTATAACTAATGCTTGATAAAAATATTGAATATTATCATTTAATAAATTGGTCTATTTTAAATTATAAAAAATTCATTGAATATGAAAAGTAAAATAAAAATCTTAAGACTAATACACACTTTGAGTCCCGAATTAGGTGGTCCATCTAATGCTATTATTGATCATTCAAAAGCAATGATAAAAAAGGGATATATAGTGCATATACTGACATCCGATACCTCTAATAAAATAAAAACTAAAATTAAAGATATAAAAATTTATAACAAAGGACCAGCATTTGGTAATTATGGTTTTAATTTAAATTTGTTAATATGGCTTATAAAAAATAAGAATAATTATGATTTTTTTATAATACATGATATCTGGAGAATTTATACGTTATTAGCAAGATTATTGTTAAAGAAATACTTTGTATTCATTCACGGTAATCTTGATCCTTATTTTAGATTTGAGTTTTTTAAAAAAATTAAAAAACAAGTTTATTGGTATTTTTTTGAAAAAAGGAATCTACTCTCATCAAAATCAATTCTTCTTACAAGTGAAGTAGAAAAGAAATTACTTAATAAATCTTTTGTTAATACAACAGGTTTAAAAAAAAATGTTGTTAATTATGGAATTTTGAAACCAAATATAAATAAAAAAAAAGCTGTAAAAATTTTTCTTAAAAGACATCCTAAATTAAAAAAAAAATCATTTTTGATATACCTTGGTAGGTTTCACGAAAAAAAGGGTTGTGATATTTTGCTTAAATCAATCAAAATTCTTAACAATCAAAATATAAAATTAAATCTTTTCATGGCAGGACCAGAAAATGAATATAAAAATTATTTAAAAAAAAATTGTGAAAAGTTAAAAATAAAGAACCAAATTTATTGGTCAAGTATGTTAAATGGTTATGAAAAATGGGGTGCTATTTATTCTTCAAAGGCTATGGTTTTAGCTTCTCACGGGGAAAATTTTGGTTTATCGTTGGCAGAGTCGCTTTCTTGTTCAAAGCCAGTTTTGATTACAAATAAAGTTAATATTTATAAATCTATAATAGAATCTAAATCAGGCCTTGTTGCAAAGGATAATGTTAAAGATTTTGCATGTATCTTAAAAGAATTTAATAAATTTAATAAAAAAAAAATCCAAAAATTATCTAAGAATTCTTTACAATGTTTTAATGATAACTTTAATTTAAATTCTAATAATGACAAACTTTATAAATTATTAAAAGATTAAAGTTCTATTTTTTTTAATTCTTCTTTATAAATTTTAATAATATTATTATGAAATTTTTCTGGGTTAAAAATTTTTGCTCTTGTTAGAGATTTATTTGCCAAAGATAAATACAATTCTTTATTATTTAAAATTTCTATAATATTTTTTGTAAATTTATCAATGTCATCACAATTTGACATTAAAGCCGCATCACCTACCACTTCTGGAAGAGAAGAATTGTTACTGCAAACAACTGGTATTCCACAACTCATAGCTTCCAGTAAAGGCGTACCAAAACCCTCATAAATTGAAGGGAAAAATAATATATCACTTATCTTGTATATATTTGAGATTTCTTTTTTATCGATGAAAGGTAGTCTAATAACATAATTTTTTAAATACTTTGGAATATTTATATTTTTATTTCCGCTTCCAATATGAATAAGAATAATATTTTTATTTATATTGTTAAGTTTTTCTAAAACTTTATATGCTATTTCATTATTTTTATAAAAGTTTTTTCCAGAAATTAATATTTTTTTTTTATCAATCGGAATATTATATTTTTTACAGACATTTTTTTTTTCAATTGGGCTATCGTTAAAAAAATCCTCAGTAGTCTGCATTATAACTTCTATTTTTTCTTTAGGACAATCTGTAAATCTAATTATATCATTTTTAGTATTTTCACTTATTGTAAATACTTTAGTAAATAACTTTAACTTGCTCAGAGAGAATTTACCTAAAAGTGGATTTTTGTTTAATTTTTTTTGAAAAACTAAAGGAATAAGATCGTGAACTGTTATAAATTTTAATTTACTGTTTAAGTAAGGATAAAGATTGCCATATTGATGATCACATATATGAGCTATATCATGTTCAGGCAATTTTTTTATTTGACTGGGGTACAAGATGTATCTTGCGTATCTCATTTTCCAAGCATTAGATAAAATTAATTTAGAAGCAAAATTTAATTTTGGTTGAAAAAAATCTATTTGAAAATTTTTGAATTTTTCTGATTGATGTTTAATTAATCTATTAGCATATTGATCCATACTGGGCCTATAATCTTCTACAAAATTTTTATAATATTTTATTTTCATTAATTTATTTTTTAAATGCAGTATTTGTAATTTTTCTAATCAACATATCATTACTAGCTTTCAAAATTTTAGTTACTTTGATTTTACCTGCTTTGGATATTTTTTTTGACAACCTAGGGTTATTTAAATAAAAAATACATTTTTGTGCACATTCATTTGCATCATCAAAAAAAATAGCTTCTTTATTTTCAACAAAATATTTTTTCATTTGTAGTGTCCTTTTCGAACATAACAAAGTTCCTATTGCTGGAATTTCAATAGATCTTGCAGTTATTGTATCTAAATTTTGTTCAGCAAAAAGACATAAAGCTATTTTTGCATTTTGAACTATTTTTGTATAATTTTTTAAATGAAGATGCCCAAGTACAATTCTTTTCTTTAAAAATTTATAGTTTTTATCTTTGTTCCATCTTGAGCCATAAATTTTTACATTTATTCCAAGATTTATTAATTCATTAAGAAATTTACCCTTTTCTATTGACCATGTACCAACAAAAACAACTTCATTTTGGTATTTTTTTTTAAATTTTAATGAAATTTTTTGTTTTTTATGAATTTTCTTATCATATGGTGGCAAAACCAAAAGAGAATTCTTAATTCCAAATTTTTTTGATAACTTTATGCGTGACTGATCCTGGAAAGCTATTAAATCATAATATTTTACTGCTTGTAAAAATAAACTCCATTTCTGTTTATCTCTTTTTACAAAAGGGTTATCGTTACAAAAGAAAACAATTTTTTTAGTTTTTCTTTTTAACTCTATAATTAATTTTTTTCCAATTACTTCCCCTGATTTTACATAAATTAAATCATAACTTTTGTTAGCTTTTTTTAAAATATATTCATTTATTTTTTTTTCAAAAATCAAAGGTGTAAAATGAACAAATAATAAATTACTAACTTTTTTAAATTTAAAAATTTCTAAAGTATTAATAAAATCAACATTTTTATGAATTTTTCTTAAAGCTAAATATTGAAGATATGAGTTACCAAATTTAGTTCCAATAAACAAAATTTTCATTATTAATTATAAATTAATATGATGTATAAAATAAACATTAAATTTTAAATAAAAAAAATTGTCCAATAAACAAATAGATTCAGTAAGACTTATTATTTATTTAATCTCTTTTATTTCACTTGTTATTCAATTATTTGTTTTTGAAAATAATAATGATCTTTATTGTATATTTATTATTTTTTTTTCAAATATTCTTACTACCTTTTATTGTTTAAATAAAAAATATTTTTTTAAGTACCCAATTTCATTATTAATGATTTTTATATCATATTTTATTAATCTTGGTGGTGCTCTATTCTTTAAATCATTTGAGTTTACTTTAATTACTGAAAAACTAGATTTACCGCTTTCTACAATTCTTATTTTAACAACAATTAATATAACAATTATTTTGAGTCATTCTTTATATAGAAAAATTAATGAATCTACGAAAACAAATAAAATTAACAATTTTTTAATTAAAATTGATTTTTTTAAAATCGGAGATGTCAAATTTTTATATTTTTTATCATTTATTGTAGTCGCCTCAAAATTATTTTTCTTTGATTTAAATAGAACTATATCCGCACAAGGTGAATTTGGTTATAATCCTAATTTGTTTCAAGATATTGTTAATGGATTGAAATATGTAATTTATTTACCAGTTGTAATTTTTTTCTCTAAATCTCTTTTTGAAATAGACCATGTTCCTAAAAAATATTTTTTTTTTATTCTATTTTTATTATCAATTGCATTTATTTCACTTTCTAGAAGTAACAGGTCTATTTTATTTGATTGTTTTCTTCTATCTGCAATAGTTGTATTTATACTTATTTTATTTGATAGGATTAATTTAAAAAAAAATTTTTTTATAAAATTAATACTACTACCTCTTTTAATAATTCCCTCATTTAATATTATTGAAAATTTATCCAAACAATTTGTCACCGAAAGATCATTATATATGGAGAGAACTCCGATAGAAAATGTAAAAAGTTTTATAGAGAATGCATTTTCAAAAAAAAATAATAATTTATATTTAGAAAAAAAATATTTATCTGATCAGATATTTTTTTCTGAAAATTATTATAAATCATCTTTATTTAACAGAGCTAATATTTTACACATACATGATAATTTTAATTATATTGATAAAAATATTTCAAACGTCAAATTAGACAAGCTAAAAGAAATTCAAATAAACAAAACTATTTCCATACTACCTCAACCAATAATTAATATTTTTAGTCATAATTTCAATAAACAAGATGTTGTACATTTTAGTACTGCAAGTTTTTTATACGGTAACTTAGAATATGGTGGTGGAACTCTTAATATCGGGTCTGCCATAATGACAATGTATATTATTTTTGGTTATTGGATTTTTATTATTTTATTTATATTTTTTATACCTGTTTTTATTTTTATGGATTCCTTTTACAATAAACAAAAAATGATTTTCAGCCCTTATATTATTATATTTTTTTATTCAACTTCAGGCGGAATTCTTAATTTTATTTCTGCGACCGAACTATCTTTTTGGCTTAATTTAATTTTTAGAATAATCCCACAAACTCTTATAATTATATTTATTGCAAAATTCGCTTACAACAAATTTCTTAAAAAGATATAATTTATTAGAACAGATTAGTTTTTACTTTTGAAATCCAAAATTATCTCATCTAACTTTGTAACATAATTTTCCCAGGTGTTTTCTTTAGAAATAATACTAGCATTAAAAGAGAGTTGTTTTAGTAAAATCTTATCATCTGCTAATAATTGCAGCTTTTCAAGTAAAGAATTAGAGTCTCTAACTGGCACACTTAGTCCACATTTATATCTATTTATAAAATCAAGCGCTCCTGTATTTTCAGAAACAATACTTGGGCATCCAGCTGCAGCAGCTTCAGTAACAACTAGACCAAAACCATCTTCTATACTTGGGATTACATTTACATGACATTTATTAATTATATTATTAATTTTATCATGTGTCATATGTCCATATAATTTTATATTTTCATTTTTCAACTTACTGTAAAAAAAATCTTTATCCTCCGTTTGAGATCCAATTATATGTAATCTTTTTTTTGGGTGTTTAAATTTATTAAATGCATCTATTAAATAATGTAAACCTTTACGGAGTGAAATTTGGCCAATAAATAAAATATCAAAATAAGTATCACTTTTTTTTACTTCTTTTAAAGTAAAAAACTTTGACACACTCGATCCCAACTCCAAAGTTTTGATTTTCGTAAAATTAAATTTTTCAAAAGTTTTTTTAACAAAAGTTGATGGTACTAAAATTATATTAGCATTTTCATATTCAGAAAGTTTCATTTCAACATTCGATTTATTTATCTCAATTTTTTTATTTAAATGCTCTTTATATTCTTCAGCTAATATATTATTTTGCTCTTGAATATGTGCAGATGTACTATCACATATATATATCTTTCCTTTATCTCTCATTAATTTTCCAGATGTTAAGTTAACACCAGCAAAACCCAACAAAACATCAATATCTGTATTTTTGTTTATGAAGTTAAAAGTAATTCTATCAATATTTTTAGAGTTTAATGAGTTTAAAAAATTATCTAATTTTTTATAAAACTTTGATGAAATTAAAGGTTCTCTTAAAATCCGAATAAATCCGTTAGAGGAAACAAACTCTTTTTTTATACCATATTTTTTCAACTTTAACCAAGGATACCCGCATATAATTTTTGTTAATTGTTTCCTATTATATAGTACCTTTGCTATATCAAAATAATGATTTTTTCCTGAACAAGATAAAACATAATTTAATTTAGAATTCATAAATAATTCTTATTCTTTATTTCAATTTTTAAAAAATAATCTTAAAAAAAATGCAGACGTAAAAGTACTACACAAAGAAGTTATTATAAAAATTTTAAAGGCAAAAATATAATTTTGTTCAAAATAAAAGCTTAAAAAAAATATTACTATAGCTATAATGGTAAAAAATAAATCAGATAATCCAAGCAAAATATTTTTATTTATTGCAACAAAAGGGGTTATTAATACTTGCCTTATAACAAATAGTGACGAGTCAAAAACTATCAATAATAAAAAAATCATTTTTAATTCATATTTGTTACCAATCCAATAATTATATATGTAAGGACCAATAAAATAGCTAAATAAAATAAACCCTATAATTAATAAACAAGTAATTTTTATGTAACGAGTTAAAATTAATTTTATTAATTTATGATTTTTTTTTCCATATAAATTAGATATTTCATAGCTAAGAGCAAAATTGATTTTTCCAAATAAACTTACTGGCATAAAATAGAAAATTGTTTTTACAGTAGTTATTAAACCAACTAAATAAGGATTTAAAAATATACCAGCTATAAAAATTACCCCAGAATGTTTAATCAAATTTGCTATTATATCTGACATATGTCCAATTGATAATTTGATTAATTTAAAAATAATTTTTTTTGAAATTAACTCAAACGAAATTTTTAATTTATTTTTATACTTAGTAAAAAATAAAAATTTTATAAAAAATCTTAAAGAGCTTAATAAAAAAAATATTAATGCTGCAACAACTAATGAATTATAAAAAATTCCTGCAATAATAATAAAACTTTTTGAAAAAAAATCATGCGCAATTTCTAAATTGTAACCAATGTAAATTTTACCAATTGATTGTAAACATGTAGAAAATATTGACTCAAATAGTTTTAAATAGATTGATGCAAATAATAGTATCAAAATAATTTTGACTTCTTTAGAGTTTATATTTTCTAAGATAGAAAAGCTAAATTTTTTTAGAAAAAAAAAAATTAATAAAGTTAAAGAAAGAATGATAATATTTATGAATACAAACAATATAGTATTTTGAAAAATTTCATTTGATTTTGTATGTTTTTTTTGGGCATTATATATTGCCATTTGGTTAACAGAGGCATCGGTTAAATTAAAATTAAATATTTGAATGATATTAGGTATAGAAATTAAAAATATCCATATTCCAAAGTTTTCTATACCCCAAAAAAAAATCATTAAAGGAGGATAAAATATTTGGATAAATATTTTCAAAGATTGAGAAGATATACTTGAAAAAATATTTCTTTTTAATCTTGAGTTACTCAAAAACATTCTAAAGTTTTTTATAAAGATTCATATTTTAAAGAGTAAATTCAATATATCTATAAAAATAAAAAAAAATATATATAAAGTAAAATTATAAATATTTAAAATGTATATTATTGGTATAAACTCATATCATCCCGACTCATCAGCATGTATTATTAAAGACGGTAAATTAATATTCGCTGTTGAAGAAGAAAGGCTTACAAGAATAAAGCATTGGTCTGGCTTTCCAACATTATCAATCAAACATTGTCTTAAAGAAGCAAATATTAAACTTTCAGAAGTTAACTATATTTCTATTAATAGAGATCCTAAAGCTAATTTGTTCAAAAAATTTTTACATGTATTAAGGTATCAGCCAAGTATTAACCTTATATTGGATAGATTAAAATTTAAAAAAAAATATCAAACGTTAGATTTAATCTTTGAGAAAGAATTTTTAAATGATAAATTTCATGGTAAAATTATAAATATTGAGCATCATGAGGCTCATCTATCCTCAGCTTTCAATGTTTCACCATTTAATGAGTCTTGTATAATTTCTGTTGATGCTTTTGGTGATTTCTCGAGCACAGCATGGGGTTTTGGATCAGGCAATAATATAAAAATTAAAAATAAAATCTTTTTCCCGCATTCACTTGGTGCTTTTTATTCATCAATAACTCAATTTTTAGGATTTGGTAATTATGGTGACGAATATAAGGTAATGGGATTAGCCCCATATGGAAAACCATCATTAGTTGATAAGTTGGAAAAAATTTTAATACTTAAGGGAGATGGTACTTTTAAATTAAATTTAGATTATTATGTTTTTCATAAATCATTTCATAATTATGATTTTGACAACTGTGAACCAAAAGTAGGTAAACTCTATTCTGATAAAATTTATGAAATTTTGGGCAAACCCAGAATTAAAAATAATGAAATAACACAATTCCACAAAGATTTAGCCCACTCAACACAAGCATTATATGAAAAAGCATATTTTAATCTTTTAAATAAAATTTATGAAAATTATAAAAATGAAAACATTTGTATTGCTGGTGGATGTGGAATGAATTCAGTTGCTAATGGTAAAGTTACAAAATTTACTCCTTTTAAAAAAGTTTACATTCAACCAGCGGCAGGAGATGCTGGGGGTGCGCTAGGTGCAGCTTACACAACTTGGCACAAAATATTAAAAAGGGATAAAAAATTTATTATGAAACATGCTTCTTGGGGTAATTCATTTTCAAATGATGAAATAAGTTTAGTCCTAGATAGAGAAAAAATTAGACTAAAAGAACAAAATTGTGAAGTGAACTATTTGGAAAAAGATAACATTTTAACCGAGAGAATTGCTAACGAAATTTCAAATGGTAAAGTAATAGGATGGTTTCAAGGAAAAATGGAGTGGGGCCCTAGAGCGCTTGGTAATAGATCGATAATAGCAGATCCAAGAAGATTAGATATGCAGGATATTCTAAATATAAAGATAAAAAGAAGGGAAAGTTTTAGACCTTTTGCACCATCAATCATGAGAGAATATGTTTCTAATTGGTTTGAAACCGATGATGAAGTTCCATTTATGATGAAAGTGTTTCAAATAAAAAAGGACAAAAGAAAAATAATTCCTGCTGTTACTCATGTAGACGGATCAGGAAGATTACAAACAGTGTATCGAGAAACTAACCAAAAATATTACGATTTAATTAATAGTTTTTATAAAATTACAAATGTTCCATTAATTTTAAATACGTCCTTTAACGAAAACGAACCAATAATATGCAAACCAGAAGAAGCAATTGATTGTTTTTTAAGAACAAAAATGGACATATTGGTTTTAGAAAACTTTATAATTAGTAGATAAAGTGAAAAGAAAAATATTAACTTATATATATATATTTTTTTGCTCATCCATATTTTCATTATTTTTATTTGAAATATATGTCTCATTAAATCCTAATTTATTTCCAAGTTATGGATTTTTGTCAAATAATACAATTAATGATAAAATAGAAAAATGTCATAATAAAAAAAATATATTAGCTATTTATGGAGATTCATTTACAGAATTTTATGGAGATAAAGAAGAAAATATCTCAAAACTTTTAGCAAAAAAGTATAAAAATTACGAAGTTTGTAATTTTGGTGTTTCTGGCACATACATAACACATTATATTAATCGATTTCAACATACGCTTAATTCAAATCTTAATATAAAAAAAGTAATCTTTTATTTATATGAAGGAAATGATTTTTTTGAATTTAGATATTATGATAAAAATTTAAGCATTAATGATATATCTGTCAAAAATAAAAATATTTTTGATTATTCAGATAATAATTCCTCTGATAGAGAAAATAGTTTTATAAAAAATTTTGTTAAATCTACAAAAGGACTTAATATTATTTGGCGAGAATTTATAAAGAAATATTTGTTTAAAAATCGTATTGATGAAAATTACGTTCGTCAAATTTTTAGTGAAAACACTTATTTTGAAGCAAATCTTAGTAATGCTATTAAAAGAATGAATGATACTCCTCAAAATATAAAAAATGATTTTTCATCTGGAATTTTAAATGAGAATTTTTATAAATTAGCATTAAGAAATCCTAATTATTTTAATCAAATATTTAATCCCGGAGACTATGATTTTGAAGTACAGAAGAATATTACCCAAAAGCATATTAATCATATTAATAAACAGTGTAATACATATAGAATTGAGTGTATTTTTATAATTATACCTAATGACGAATTTTTATTTCAAGAATCTAAAGAAAAATATAGTAAAATTTTTAAATTTAATAAAAATATAAATTTTGGAAAGTCTGAAATAGTTAATTTTTTAGAAAATTTTTATGATAACGTTTATTATCCAAATAACTTATTTAACTATGAAGATTACATACCATTCGATATGCATATGCTTCCTAGAGGAAATATAAAATTAGCAAATTTTACATATGAGATATTTAAATAATACTTAATATAAGAATAACAGTTTTTTTTCAAAAGGACCATCTTCATTAACTTTTAATTTATCAAATTCTCTTTTTTACATTCAACTAAAGATTTTTTTAAATTTTTAAAATTAAGATTTAAAAAATAAGGAATATGAATAAAAAAAATTTTTTTATATATTTTTTCTGTTACATCCAAATTATTTGTAGTGTTTGAATATATATTCATTTTATGGTGCATTAACCAAGGATAGGGTGAAATTTTTATTTTATTTTTATGAAATATAGTTAATATTTGTTTTATATTTTTTTCATTATCAATTACACAGGGGTAGCCATTAAAAAATCCTCCTCTAATAGATTTTTCATTAATTTTTACTTTTTTAATATTATTGTATTGATCTAAAATTCTATCAATTTTAATATAAATTTTCTGTTTAAGGCTATTTATTTTTTCTATATTTGATAAATCGACAGCAGCTAAAGATATTCCCAAGGGATGAGCTCTTAATTTTTTAGACAAACCAGTTTTTGCATAAATTTTCAAATTATCATTATTTTGAAACTCTTTTTCATTTCTATTGAAATGTCCGTATACTGACATTCTTAAAAAATAATCATAATTATCAGTTACAGCTATACCTCCTTCGCCAGCAGCTATTGCCTTAGCTCCCTGTAAACTAAAACATCCTATGTCTCCAAAACTTCCTATTTTATTATTATTGTATGTAGCTCCGTGTGCATGGGAACAATCTTCTATTAATTTAAGATTATATTCTTTTACAATTTTAAGAATTTCATCCATATTGCAAGGATATCCCCAGGGATGAACTATTAATAAAGCTTTTGATTTATTAGTAATTTTTTTTTTTAAATCATTACAATCTATGGTTAATGTATTTGGATCTATATCTACAAAAATTGGTTTTTTGAATAAATTAACTACAGGGCCAATACTTGCATGAAAAGTACTAGATGGTAACAGAATTTCATCATCTTTAGATAAATTTAAAGCAAATATAGCAGCTTCTATAGATGATGTTCCATTACAAAATGTCAAACCAAATTTTCTTTGAATATAATTTGAGAAATCTTGTTCAAATTTTTCCACTGATTTAGGATAGCCAGAAATTTCTCTTTTTAAAAAGGAAAGATTTAACTTAATAATTTTAATTAAAATTATTTTAAATATTAAAATAAAATTCATACTTACAAATTATTTAAAAACTTTCCTAATCTGTTAGATAAAGCCATATTTGTTAATGCAGGATTTCCACTAGCTATAGTCCTAAAAACTGAGCTGCCTGAGATGTATAAGTTTTTTATATCATGAAATTTACAATTTTTATCAACAACTCCATCGGATCTTTTTGCAGACATTCTAGTCGTCCCACTATGATGACTTGCGTCTGTTATAATTTTATCTTTATTTTCAGTAAAAGAAATGAAAGAATTATTGGTTAATATTTTTTTTAAGACTCTAATAAATTCATTTTGAGTTTCATGATCCACACTGCTTAATTTCCAATCAACAACCAAAGTTTTTTGATCATATTTATCTTTTTTATCGCTTAAATAAACTTTGCTATTAAAATTTGGCATTTGTTCACCTTGATAATTTATTGTCATCTTATCAAAGGATAAATATTTATCTTTTTTTGTTAATAAAATATGAATAAGGCTGTTTAATTTAGAACTTGAAAGTTGAGGTGGAATTTTTATGTAAACTTGTTCAATTATTTTTTTTATATTAATATCTTTGTATTTAATTTTGGGAATTCCTTTTAATTTAATAGTTTTCTTAATTTCCATTAAAAGTTTTTCAAATAACAAATTATCAGTTTCGTCGTATAAAGGGTCTATATAGGCGTGACAACTTAAAATTTTTTTTTCTTCTTGGTGATAATTTGATATTTTTATACTTTTTTTTAAATCAAAATAATTATTCTTTATTCCAAATAATATACTTAAAGGCAACTTTCTGTTTGATTTAAGTGTACCTAAATTAACTCTCAAATGATCCATAAAATATCTGCCTGTATTATTATTTCTTAAAATCTTATATTTGTGTTCATTGTTTAACAAAATTCTTGCATTTTCAATTGCCCCAGATGATAAAACAAAATAATTAGCTTTGATTTTACATTTTTTATTTTTAGAATTTATAGTAACTTCATTAATCAGTTGTTTATTTTGATCAATTTTGATTTCGGTAGCGGTGAAATTACTTAAAAAATCAATATTTTTTTTATTTATTAATTTTTTTGTAAAATTAGACTTGTAATTAAATTTTTCAACATTTGGTGGCCAAAAGTGATTTTTTAGTGAAAAATTACTTTCTTTTAAGAACTCATTTTCTAAAAAAAAATTAAATTTTTTTTCGTCATCTAAATTAAAATAATTTAACTTGTTGAAAAAATTATTAAATACAGAATTTATAACTTCTTTGTAGTTCAACTTCAGTTCACTGTAATCTAATGGCCAATCTAAATCATTACATAACCAGTCTCTTTTGGAAATTTCATTTTGCTCAAATAACATTAATTGATTAGCCCATAAATTTGCCGATCCACCTAATTGTCTGATGCGATTAACATGATCTTTTCTAAATTTTAATCCTGTTTGATCAAGGCTATTCAATTCTTGTATTTCTTTGTTGTAATCAATATCCCCACTTTCTACTAATATTATTTTTTTATTTGCTATGTTTGAAGCAACAATCTGACCACTCATTCCTGCGCCGATGATACAAAAATCAGTTTTTAATTCAGTATTATTTTCAATATTAGAAAAATTTATAATAGGCACAAAAATACATTATTACTCAATCAAGTTAACAGCAATTTATTTTCTTGAAATTAAAAACAAATTATCTCCAAATTTTTTTAAATAAGGCAATATATTTGATAATTTATACAGAAATATTGAAAATTTAAATATCATCTTCTTGCCTAAAGTGAATAAATTATAATCAGTAATTTGTGCTAGAGTAAAAAAACTTGTAAGTTCAATTCTAGATTGACACAATATTTTTAACAAAAGTTTTATCAATCATATAACAATTTTTTATTATATATCTATATTAATTCATATGCTAAACAGAATTATGATTTAATAAACCCTGTTATGAAATATATTTTTCAAATTTTTCAAAAACTTTGTAATTTTTTTTTTTTAATAACATCTAATAAGCAAGAAAGAGCATTGATTAACGAATGCATTAACTTTGAATTTAATACTACTCCAAAGTATAATTTGTGGAAAACCTTAAGATTATTTAAAAAAGTAGCAAAAAATAAACGCATAAAGCATAACTTTGTCGAGTGTGGTGTTTGGAAAGGTATATATTTAGTTTTTTTTCAAAAACTCATTGAAATGTACACTCTTGAAAATTGTAAAATTTATGGTTTTGATACTTTTGAAGGAATGCCTGAGCCAACAAAAAATGATATTACAAAGCATAATGAATCAATGCTTGATAGATACAACTTATTAAAAGTTGATAAAAAAACAAGTAATTGGAATTATACCACAATTGATAAAGTCAAAGATAATTACTTTCAAAATACAAAAAAAAACAATAATCTAATTTTAGTAAAAGGAAAAGTTGAAGATAGTTTGGTAGATAACCAAAATATTCCTGATGAAATATCAATTTTAAAATTAGATACTTGTCTTTATACAGGTACTAAAATTGAATTAGATATTTTATTTCCAAAAGTTATAAAAGATGGAATTATTATTATTGATAATTACTTTAATTATAAAGGAGTAAAACAAGCAACAGATGAATTTTTTATAGAAAAAAAATTAAATATTAGATACTCCAAAATAAGTGATCGAGTAGTTATTTACAAGTAGATATATGTTGCCAAAAGAATTTAAACCAGATGCTCTTTTTGATTTATTGAGAGTTGGAAAAAATAATGATGGAGGATATTTAATATGTAAAAAAAGTTTAGAGGAATCTAAATTTCTATTATCTTTTGGTATAAGTGATGATTTTTCTTTTGAAGAGAATTTTAAAAAAATTAACAATATTAAAATAATTTCTTTTGATCCTACAGTGTCTAATATTTTTTTTTTAAAAAAAATAATAAAAAATTTATTAAAATTAAATCTTAAAATTTTTTATCACAATATTATTAATTACATTAAATTCAAAAAATTTTTTGATAATAAAAATAATATTTTAATAAAAAAAAAAATAGAAAAAGGTGGAAATGCATCTTATGAACATTTTGATTTTAATGAAATAATTAAACTAACTAATTATAGTTCATCAATTTTCTTAAAAATTGATATAGAAGGAGACGAATATAGAATCTTAGATGATATAATAAATAATAATAAATTAATTGAAGGTATAGCAATTGAATTCCATGATGCAGACCTACACACAGATAAAATTATTAATTTTATAAATAAAATTAACTTGTCCCTTGTTCATGTGCATCCTAACAATTACTCAACCTATGGAAAAGGTGAAATCGTATCTTCTTTAGAAATGACTTTCTCAAAAAACCCGAAATTAATTAAAAACGAAGTTACATTTCCTCATGAGCTTGATCAAAAAAATAATCCTGATGCTGAAGATTTAAAAATTGTATTTAAAGTTTAAAATTTATAGATAGTTAATTTAATTAATATGAATATAAAATATATTTTATCTCATCCAATACATTATCAAACAGCATTGATAAAATTTTTAACAAAAAAGGGCATTAAAATAGAAGTTCTCTTCCGAAGTAATATGCATACAAAAAAAACTTTTGATCCAGGTTTTAATAGAAAAGTTAGCATAGCAAAAAATGTCCTTAATGGAATTAAATATAAATATCTAAATTATTTAGGTCCCAATAAAGTTGGATCAATATTACCTATAACAACAGACTTTAAATCTAGAATTTTTGAAAAAGAAACAGATATTATTTGGTTGCATGGTATAAAAAACTGGTACAACTTATGTTTAATTACTATTGCAAAAATTTATAAAAAAAAAGTTTTTATTAGAGACGAAGTTTACCACAAAAGCAAAAATAGAAGTTTTTTAAATAAATTATTTAACTACTTATTTTATTTAATTGTAGATAATTTTATTGACATATATCTTGCAATTGGTTCTCAAAATAAAAAATATTATTTGGACCATAACATTCACAAGAGTAAAATAGTTATGTTGCCATATGTTGTAGATAACAATTTCTTTTTAAATAAAAATAAAAATAAAAATAAAAAAAAAAATAAGAAAATAAGGTTTTTGTTTGTAGGAAAACTTATTAAAAGAAAAGGTGTAAATTTATTGTTAGAAGCCATAAAAATTCTAAAATATAATTATAGATTGAACAATAATTGTAATTTTTTAATTGTTGGTGATGGATTGATGAGAAATCAACTAAAAAAATTTGTAAAAGATAATGAGCTTAAAAATATTAAATTTTACCCTTTCAAAAATCAGAATGAATTAAAAAAAATATATAGATCAGCAGATGTTTTTATAATGTCGTCAACAAGAGAACCTTGGGGTCTTACAGTTAATGAGGCAATGGCTGCGGGTAATGCCGTTATATCATCTGATAATGTTGGATCTTCATATGATCTTATAAAAAATAGAAAAAATGGATTTATATTTAAAAATGGTAATGCTCAAGATTTAGCAAATAAAATTGTGAAAATTGTTAAAAATAAAAAAAAATTAGAAAAGTTTAAACTTGAAAGTATCAATATAATTTCAAAATGGGACTTTAATGCGTGTTATTTTGGTTTAAAAAAATCAATTAAATGTGTTCAAAAAATAAATTGAGCTAGTTTTCAACATGCAAACTTTATATAATTTTTTACTAATCTAAAAATTTTTTTAATCCTACCTTATAAAATACATTTAGATTTAGGTTGGTGATTAAAGTAATAGAAAAAACATTAAATATTATAAATTATAACTTTTTATTTTAGATTTGATTAATTCAAGGCTATAATTATTTTTATGTACAAAAATAAAAAAATTTTAATTGTTGGTGCTGGTGGTTTTATAGGTGGACATTTAGTAAATAGATTATTATCTAATGGCAATAAGATAGTTGCTACAGATATAAAACCCAAAGAATATTGGTTTCAAGATTTTGATGAAGTTGAAAATCACTATACAATGGATATGAAAGACATAGTGAATTGCAAAAAGGTAACACAAGGTGTGGATTACGTTTTTAACATGGCATGTAACATGGGTGGCATGGGTTTTATTGAAAATAATAAAGCTGAATGTATGCAATCAGTTTTAATTAATACTAATTTACTAATTGCATGTAATGAAAATAAAGTTCAAAGATATTTTTTTTCATCTAGTGCTTGCGCATACAATAAAGATAAACAACAAGATGTTTTTATTGAAGGTTTAAAAGAAGAAGATGCTTACCCTGCAAATCCTGAAGATGGTTATGGCTGGGAAAAATTATTTAGTGAGAGAATGTGTAGACATTTTCAAGAAGATTATGGTTTAGAAGTTAGAATTGCAAGATACCATAACATCTATGGTCCTTATGGTACTTATGATGGTGGAAGAGAGAAGGCGCCAGCAGCTTTGTGTAGAAAAGTAATAGAAGCTAAAAAAAATAGTAATGACACAATTGATGTGTGGGGAGATGGAGAGCAAACAAGAACCTTTTTATATGTTGATGAATGTGTAGAGGGAACTTTAAGATTATTCGAATCTGATTATTCTGAACCAGTAAATATTGGAAGTGATGAACAAGTTTCTATAAATCAGATGATTAGTATGATTGAAGAAATATCTGGTGGTTCAGAATTTAAAAAAAATTATCAGCTTGATAAACCTAAGGGTGTAAGAGGAAGATCAAGTAATAACGATCTAGTCAAAAAAGTATTAAACTGGAGTTATCAAATGAGTTTAAAAGATGGTTTGTCTAAAACTTATAAATGGATAGATGAGCAAATTAATACAGACGGTATAAATAATAATCGTTTTACAAAATCTTAACAAATACCAGATATAGTATTTAGATTTAGGGGCGTGACTAATTTCTATACTAATTAATTGAATTATTTTTAATTAAACCTTAGGTTGAATTAATGACAAGATCAATTGACCTGCAAAAAAAAATAGACGAGTTTAAGGTAAAATTATCCTTAACAAATGACTATATGGTTTTCGAACCTAACAGTTTTGATATATTCTTAGATAAAGTAGTTTTAAAGATTAATCATCAAGTTAATGACTTAGAAAATAATAAAATGATTAAGAAGATTTTAAATTCAAGTTTATTTGTAGCAAAAAGGACTTTGTTAAGTTTTTGGAATTCTTTAAAAAATATTAGTGAAAAGATAAATTTGATTAGAAAAAAATTTGATCAGCTAGAGAAAAAAATAGAAAATCAACAAAATACTATAAATGAGAGCTTAGACACAAATAGACAAATTAAGAATGATTTAGAGATATTAAATAGAAGTGTTGAAAAACTAAGTGAAAAAATTTTAGTAAATTCAGAAAATTCTAAAATTATCAATTCAAATTTGATAAATAATGAAGATGAAAAAGTTAAATTTTATCAAGAGGAAAATGTAAGGCTTGGTGGTGAGCTTTTAGAAACTAAAAAGAAATTTGATATGGTTAAAAGTGAAATCGATAAATATGAACAACAACGAAGTAATTTAATTTCTAAGATTAATTCTGTAAATGAAGCACTAGAAAGTACAAATATTGTAACTAATGTGTTTGAAAATGAAGTTTCTAAACCTAAAGTTTCAGTTATTGATCATAGAAAAATCCAAAAAGCTGTACCTAGAGTTCAAGATATAAACGAAGAAATAAAAAAAATATTTTCTAAATAGAATTTACCCGCACCACCTGTAACTAAAATACTTTTGCTTGATTTAGACATTTTATCTATATTTAATTTATAAATGATTAAAAATCTTCCTAAAAAATGTAAAGTCGTAGTTATTGGAGGCGGTGTTGCAGGTACCTCATGCGCTTATCATTTAGCAAAATTTGGTTGGAAAGACACAATACTTCTTGAAAGAGATCAATTAACATCAGGTACTACTTGGCATGCAGCAGGATTAGTAGGACAACTTGGTGCAACTGCAACAATTACAAAACTTAGAAAGTATTCTCTCAATCTCTATAAAGAACTTGAAAAAAAAACAGAGCTATCAACTGGACTTAAACAAAATGGAGCAA
>Ga0233451_10000728_pt1 | contig 32651 bp, 53 predicted proteins | sample 011ome_29_FD_183052 | JGI IMG/M metagenome (GOLD analysis project Ga0233451, IMG submission 183052) | Coastal salt marsh microbial communities from the Groves Creek Marsh, Skidaway Island, Georgia - 011504CT (spades assembly) | ecosystem: Environmental > Aquatic > Marine > Intertidal zone >... | reverse complement strand
GCCAGTTTTTAATTTAGCTTTGCCAGTTGTTCTTGCGTTTTGATTTGCAGTTTCAGCATCTTTTAATTCTTGTATCTTTGCATTTACTTCTGCTTCAGTTGGTTTTGTAATTGAACTGTCATGCACTATAACATTTTCGTAAGACATTCTGTGAGAGCCTGTCCAATCTTTTTTCCAACCAAACCATTGACCAGAGTGCATTCTTGCTAATGCTTTATTTAAATAATCTTGTTCAGTCATTTTATGTATCTCCTAATCTAGTCATTGTAAAACCAGTTGCATTGTAATTTGTTCTTGCTAATAAAAATGTTGAACCACCCATACTTCCAGTTTTAAATTTAAATTTGTGAGTTGATGTATCTGTTACATCAAACATAAAAGAATTTGCTGCTGTTCCTACAGCTCCACCACTTGTAGCATCATTTCCAGCTAAAGCTAAAGCAGCTTCTGCATAAGTTGAATTATCAGTTGTTTTGTGCATAATAAATTCTGCTGCACCATCTCCAGCTTCCATTTCAAATTGTGCATAAAAAGTAATTAAATAAATACCAGTAGACGCAAAACTAAAAACACCAGAACTTTCACTTAGACCAGTTCCAATTTTTGAAAAACCAGATGTATCGTTCCTTTCCCAATTAGCTGTTACAAAAGTATTGCTTCCTGTGTTACTGTCAGCATTTATTCTCCACTGGTCAGCTTCTGTAATTCCACCTAATGGTGGTGTATCAAAAGTATTATCTCCTCTTAAAAAGGTTGTGCTGTCTTTTGTACCAGTAGCAGATAATTTTGCTAAACTTACATTTGCATCTAAAATTTTTGCAGTAGTTACTGCGTCATCAGCAAGTTGTGATGCACCAACAGAACCATTTGGTGGATTTACTGTTTGAACAGCTTTACCTAAAAACACACAGTACATATCATCTGATGCAGATGTAGCACTTGTTAAAGTTAAACTTGTACCAGATGCAGTATAAGCAGTTGTAGGTTCTTGTCTTACAAAGTTTATAAATAATGCAATTTCATTTTCGTTAGTTACAGGATTATCAAGTGTGTAAGATGTAGTCGCACTTGTAGTGAAGTCTTGCTTAGCAAAACTTGTGTAACTTAATGCTGGTTGGTTTCCAATATAACTCATTTATGTAATCCTTATGTACTAATTGAATCTACTACTGATAAAATGCAGTCCACAGCACTTGCTGTATCTGATAATGCTTCAACACTATCTCCTGATTGTAGAACTACTTTTGAACCACCATCTATAAGTTCTAAAGAACCTCCAGTCGGTATTGGTGCATCTTTTATCAAATAATAACTTGTGCTTGAGTTTTTAACAGTAGCACTAACTAAAACTGCTGATGCTGATTTATTAGCAAATCTCATACCAATAATTGCATCATCACTATTTGCTGCAGCTCTAACTTCTGTAGCCGATGTGCCTATACTTGTTTTTAAAACTCTTTCAAAATCTTGTGCCATTATTTTTTCCTTTTATTAATTACAGGGCGATTGCCATAGCAACTGCAAATCCAGCACTTGCTCCTGGTAAGTTTGTTAAATTACTTCCATCCACAGCTGGAAGTTGAGCTGATCCATTTAATTGAACTACATTGTTTGCACTTGTACCAACAGTTTGTGTTGCAGCAGTTCCTAGTCCTGAAATTTTAGTGTGTGCAATAGAATTAACAGCTAGTGTGATATTTCCACTAGATGTAATAGGTGTATTACCAACAGTAAATTCAGATGCTCCACTATCAGCTACTCCAACAGAGGTTACTGTTCCTGTGTTGCTAGGTGTAATTACAGTATAAGTAATTGAAGTTGAGCCAACCGATCCTGTATTATCGGTAGTACATAAAAATATTTTATTATCGTTTGCAGTTCCTTGATTAACTACAACCATTCCACCAGATAGTTCAGTAATACTGTCATGCTCAGGATCTCTTGATGCAGCACCACTTGATACTGCTAAGTATAATCCATTTTCACTAGCTGTACTTTGATCTTTAACTAAAACTCTATCACCAGCAACAAGGGTAACACCATCAATAGTATCACCAGCTTCTAAACCATTTGATAAATTAACATTTGCAGTTGTAGCACATTCAGCTATTGTTCTAGTTCTAAGTCCAGCAACAGCTTGATCTACATAAGATTTAGTTGCAGCATCTGAATTACTACTAGGTGATCCAAGTCCTGTTACAGCTCCACCAGATATTGAAACATTGTTTGCAGCTTGAGTTGCAATTGAACCTAATCCTAAAGAGGTTCTAGCAGTAGCACCAGACTCTGTTACAAAGTTTGATCCATCACCAACAATAAAATTACTATCAGTTGGTGTTAGTCCAGCAATATCAGTTAATTGTGCATCACTAGCTTGTTTTGCATCTAACTGAGTTTGAATTGCAGATGATACTCCATCAAGATAACCAAGTTCAGTTGTTGTAACATCACTAACTTCAACTTTACCTGAACCATTTGACTGTAATGCTCTTGAAGCTGTAAGGTTTGATGATGCTATAGTTGATGCACCACCAGTTAATGTTGCTTGTTTTGAATCTATTTGTGTTTGTACTGCACTTGTAACTCCATCTAAATATCCTAATTCAGTATCGGTTACATCTGATACTGCAATTTTTTGTGAGCCATTAGATATTACAGCTCTGTTTGCAGTTAAACTTTCAGTATCAATAGTAGAAGCTGATCCTGTAATAGTTGCTTGTTTATCATCTAATTGAGTTTGGATAGCACTTGATACACCATTTAGATATTGAAATTCTGTATCGGATATTGTTCCATCTGCGATTTTAGTTGCAGCAATTCCTGTAGGTATAGAGTCATTCGTTTTAGATAGTGCTGCTACATAAACATTTGTAATAGCTTCACTAGATAAATTTCCACTATCCCAAGTAACATTGACTGTTGTGTTTGTAGAAAATGATGAGCTTGAGATTGTTCCAAAAATTGTGCCAGGTGTTGAAGCTGTTAATTTAATTCTTCTTCCAGCATGATAAACAGAAGTTACATTTGCACCAGCGATTGTGAAAGATGTAGCTGACGCATAAGCAGCAGTAAAAGCACCACTACCATCACCATACTCAATCCATTGTGCATCATTAAACCAATCTCTAGTATTCTTCATTAATGCTCTAATAGCATTGTTTAGATTACTAGGTAACATTCCCTCATTAACATCAATAGAGTTTAATGAAGTGTTACTTGCTTGTGTTGTTGAATAATCTTTAATGTTTGTTGTCATGTTGCTCCTAATTCATAAACCAACTAAAAGCTTTATCGCTTTCAGTATTGTTTTTATTAATTAATGTATTTACAGCTTCTTCTACTTGTCTTTGAAAAAACTCTTGTGTTTCAATTGAATATCTAATGTTATCTATATCAATCTTATCACTCATTATCTTGATCCACCTTGACTTGCAGTTAAATCAATTCCTTGTGCATTAGTCCAAATACTTTCTGCTGGTATTTTTACATTTGCTCTAAAATATCTACCACTTTGTCTTACAGGATTAATGCCTGTGTCATTCATTGAACTTGATGTTGAGGTAGTAACAGTATCTGCTAATTTATCTCTAGTCTTAATAGTTACATTTGCACTTGCATCTACAATTGGTCTTATACCAGTTACATTTGCTCTAAGACCTGGAAACAATTCTTGTTCTTTTGTTTCAAGTTCAGCTTCTAAAGTTTTTCCAGAAAATATTGCTGCTTTAAAATTTTCATCTATTGCACCAAGATACAAATGTCCTGTTGTCCAAAATGCTGTATCTAGTGAAATATTAATATCGTCTAAGTTCTCAGAAATAATATCCATTAACTCAACTGTGTTTGCTACTACGAATTGTTTAAAGATTTGTGATGCTTTAACTTTAGCAACTGACCACTTTTGAGTTACATAGTTGTATATCAGTAGTTTATCGCAAATTCCAGTAGTATTTGGATTATCTTTACTTGGGTATAACCAAATTGCTAAAGTATTAAATGGATCTACTGCTGCTGTAATTCTATCTGTGTATGCTTTGTTTAAATCACCATCAAAAAATCTATTTACTTTCTCAGCTCCTATCGGCAAAATTTGGTCGCCATTGATTTGAAAAAATCCATCTGATGCGTAAAAGAAAACTTGTCTGTTGTCTTGGCAAACTGTTTGTCCATAAACAGCTCCTCTATTAGGCGATATAACTGAAAATCTAAAAACAACATTTCCACCTACAAAGTCCATTCTTATAATCTGATCTTCTCTAAAAACATAACCAACTTCACCAGAAGTTATGGCCACAACCTGACCACCAGAGCCAGGCAAGTCTTGAGTATCTGATGAACTAACACCAGCTTCCCAAGTTGAAATGTCATTTATTCCTGACCATGCAACTCTATTTTTTGCACCCTCTATATTACCAGTTACTAAAAAATCTCTTATAACACCTGATGTTTTAAATTTAGCTGGTACTGTACCTGAACCACTTGAACTAACTAAAGATTGTAATGTTGCAAAGTTAGATGATGTTCCCATTAAATAATACATGGGAGGATTGACACCATTACTTGCAACTACATATTGGCCAAACTGAGTAAATGTAAAATAATCTGTATCACCACCTGATATAGTTAAACTTCCTTTTACACTAGCAAAAGTACCAGATGTTAATTTATAAATATTGTCTTTCGTTCCAACAAAAGTAAATACTGTGTTTGTATTATCTCTAAAACTACCAGCACCTTTAGCATTTTGTGTTACATTAGATGCACCACTATAAGCAACTAAACCTTTAACTGGTTTATAACTTGTTTGTGCATGATACACATTCGTTGCTACAGTTGCACCAGGATTTAAATGATCTGGTTGGTCTGGCAACCATTCACCAAAAGGTATTTGCATAATTTTTTGCCTATTATTATAAAGTTGAAATAAATGGAGAAGCTACTGTACTATCACCTCTAACTTGTAAAGGAGCTCCATTATATTCATCTTCTCTGTCGTTTAATTCTAATCTTTCCATAGCTGTTGCATACATGGATTGCCATGTTTGAACTTGCTGAGGATTAATTCCACCTAAAAAATTAGCTGCATGAAATAAAGATCCATACAAATAAATTGCTGGATGAGATGTTAAAATATAATTTGTTGTATTTGTGTCTGATAAAGCATCAAACTTTTTATAGTAATTTATTTTAGCTGTGTAAGTTCCATCAGGTACTGGAGAAAATCTAAATGTATCTCCTAAAATTGTAAATGTAGTTGGTTTGCCAGTAGTGGATGTTGTTGCTGTTGCATCCATTTGTGATGGTGTTGTATATGTTAGTGGAGTTTTAGTTTGTCCACTTAAAAGGTAAAAATCTCTAACTTGTAAAAATCCTGTAGGCAAAGATTCTGTTTCACTATCTATTGTTAAATCAGCTTGAGCAACCATAGCTCTAACTCTTAATTTAGAGTTAAAATCAGCTTCTGCTAATTTAATAAAGTCATCAGCTATCTCTGTATTTAAATCTGATCTGTTTAACCAATTAGCAAGTGATGCTTTTAATTCTGAGTAATTTGTTAGTGCCATTAAATTTTTCCTGGTGCAGTTCTAAAATATCTATAATCAGAACTATTTAGTTTTTCTCTTAATATTTTGTGTTGAACATCTTTAGGTAAAGAAAACCAATTACCATCTTGACTTTTGTTATATTCTTTTGTCCAAATTTCTAAAATTATTGTAGGAATAGTTGCTACTCTTTTAAAATCTTTTCCTGGAGAATATCCATCATTTCTAGTGTAAAGCTCTTTGTTAGTTTTAATAACTGGAGCTATGTCAGTTGATGTTTTAACTAAAACACCATCTTTGTCATTATCGTAATAAGTATTACTTTTAATACCATCAGATTCTTGTCCAATTTTTCTCATATACGACCTTGTCCTAAATAACGATTTTGATTTCTTTGTCTTTTTTCTGATTTGTTTTGAGATTTTTTATGAACACCTTTTCTTTTTGGTGGTTTATCTCTTGGTAAAAAATGAACAAACTTTTGTTTGGCCACTACGCACCCATTTCAGTTACATAAACATCTGTAGATGATCCATGAAACACAGCAATCTTTTCGCCAGGCGACACTTTTAAAATCTCAACTTCACCAGCTGGTAAAAGAGCTGATGTAGCACTTGCAGTAGGTGCAGCACCTAGTACAAAATGAAAATTAGCTGAACCAACAATTCTAATATAATAAGTTTGATCTCCAAATGCAGCAGATGCAGTTGATGAGTTGTTAGTATTGATTTTTTGACTTGTTCCTGGTCTTAAAGCATAATTATAAGCCATTATTATTTTCCTTTATTTTCTTTTCTTTATTTTAGATTTAATAATCTTCAATTTAAGTTTTTTAGGTAAAGTTTTTTGTTTAGCTGTTAAAACAGCTTTGCCTTTCATTTTACCTTTCATTAGTATTTTCTCATTTTTACTTTTTTGCCCATTTTCTTAGCAGCTTTTTTTGCTGCCATTTTTCCTTTTTTTGTATAAGCAAATTTCTTTTTTCCTACCATTGGCATAATTTATGTCCTTTTATTAATTGGTATTTGTGGGAGAAGTATCGCTAGACAGAGTCCCCCACAAAATTTGTAATTATCTTCTGATAACAAAAGTTATTTCCATTTTAGAAGAATTAGTTGAACCACCATCTGTAATACATTCAATAGTTCCATCTTCTTCTACTCTGTTAGCAGCAGTAGGTTCTGTAGTTGTAACTTTTCCAGCAGAGCTAGTTGCTACATGGTCAAAACCACCATCAGTTACTGCAACACCACCTATTTCAAAAGAGATAGCTGCTGTTCCTGTTGTGGTTGCTTTGTTATGAGTAATAATTTTAATTATTCTTCCACCATCAGGCACACAAACAAAAGTTGATGATGCTGATGATACATTAGGTATATGTGAAGTAATAAAATAATCGTTAAGTGTTCGCATTGTATTTTCCTTTTTTGTATTGCTTCGTTCCGAATTAAATCTTCAAAGACCAAACAAAATGTTAATGAATATTGTGAGGGAGTAAAAAACCCCCTCACAAAAAGTTTTATTATGATGTAGTTAAATCAAATATACCACCTGATGCTTTTTCATTCTTAGAGCATAAAGTGTATTCTACTAATAGAGCTTTCTTGTCAGCATCACCAGTTTTCGCTAGATCAACCATTTGGAAATCTCTTAGGTATGCAGCAGACCACATATCAGGAGATAGAACATAAGCTGATCTACTTCTTGAAAATCTGTTCGCTACAACTTGTAATGCACCGAAATCACTTTCGTAAACATCAATTGCAGAAACTAATCTTTTGTTTTCTGCATCATCCATTCTTGTTGCACCACCAGTAAAACCAGATAGTTTTTGCTTATTGAAAGCACCAACCATAACCATTGATGGATCGCCACCCTCAGTCCAAACTTTTCTAATCATAGATTTAAGTTGAGACTCAGTAAAAGCTCTTTGTGTTCCATCAGTTCTAGCATGAGTACCAGATCCAGTTGGATCAGCACCAGCTCCACCACCTTTGTCTGTATTAGTTTTAATCCAAGACTCTAGTGAAGCCATTCTTCTTGCAGCACCAGCACCTGAATCAACTGGAGCTTGGTTTGCAGTAAGAGTAGTTTCCATATCTCTTTTAAGCTCTTTAGAAGCTTTAGAGATTAAGTATGCTAGTTCGTTATTTCTTCCAGCAAGATCAACTGATTCCATAGTACCAGAAACGATCACAGCTTTTCTTGAAATCTGTGTTTTGTTTCCAATTCTAGTAGTTGCAGTTTGTGCATCAAAAGAAATTTCATCACCCTCTAAATGGTAGTTGTCGGCAGCTGGAGCAGCTAACGCATCTATTTGCCATTCATGGTTGACAGCAGTTGCTTTTGATTTACCAATTGAACTCATAAATGGAGTGTCAGTTGGAGATATGTTGTAGATAATGTCAGATAAATCTTCTCTCTGACCATTTACAGCATATTTAGTAACAGTATTAGTAATTAATGCCATTATTATATCCTTTATTTGTTTGAGTTGTTAATCATGTCCAAGAAAATATTCTGAGCATCTTTAAGACTCCCAGTTTTTCTTAAACGACCAAACTTTTCTCTAGCAGCTTTGGATTGATAATCGCTTTTGTCTTTTTTAATGCCTGACTTAAAGACTCTGCTTGGTTTAGAAATCTTTTTAGCAATATTTGGTTTTGCTTTTTGTAAATTTCCAAATTTCATAGCATCGTTTACCAACATCAAGATACGATGGTCATATACTTGAGCTATTTCTGAGTCGTTAAACCCATATTTAGCTAAATGACTTCTCATATTGTTTTTTAAAGTTGATGCTTTACCAGGATCGGCAAAATCAGGAATATTATTCACCAATTTCGTTTTTTCCATTTGTAAATATCCATCAAATTGTTGTTTCTGTTCAGATTGTGCCTTTTGAAAAGCAGAATTTAATTTTTCTTGCTTCTTTCTAAGTTTATGTTCAATCCTTGCAGCTTGTGTTGGATCTTCTTCGTATAAAGCTTCTAAATCAGCAGATGAAATCTCTGAATTTAGTTGCTCTTGGGCAACAGACATAAGCTCATTAACTTCTTTTAGCTTTTGAGAATAGTCTTGTCTTTGCTTTTCAGACTGAGAATAAAAGTTCTTTCTTTCATTAGAAAGTTCTTCTGTCTTTCGTCTGTAATCAGCATCTCTTGAGTAACCATTTCTCAACTCATCAAGGGTAACTTCAAATTCTTGACCAGCAACTTTCACTTTGTGAAGTGCTTCTTCGGTGGAATCTTGTTTCTCTTGAGTATCAATTTGTTCTTCGTCTTGAGATACATCTTGCTCCGAAACTTCTTCTTCTTCTGATTCAGTTTCTTCGCTTATTTCCTGTTCCTGAGGTTGATCGGTTTCCAATTCCTCATTTTGTGGTTCAGGAGAATTTTGTTGTTGTGTTTCTCCAGTTTCTGTTTCTTCTGGAGTGTTTAATAAACCATTTACAGCCTTTTGAGCTTTTTGCAAATCAGTTTCAGATCCTTGTAGTGGGTTGCCTTGATTGTCTGACATATTTTTCCTTTATAGTTAAGCTCCTCTTATGAGGTTAGCTTATCCCAACTTTTTTTGTTAGAATTTTTGGTTTTTTATTTGGGTTCTAAAATCTTCTAATTGTTTAGAAGCTAGTTTTCCTGTGTCTAAAATTTCTTGTAAGTGCTGCTCAACTTTACCAACTATATTGTAGGCTAACCAAAGTTTTTCTCTAGTGTCTGTTTCGTTAGCACCAGTATTTAATAAACTTGTTGAATATAAATTTTTAAGTTTATCAAAAGATTCTTTTACTAAAGGATTATCAAATAAATCTTTAGCCTTGTTGGACTGGTTTACTTCCTGTTGGAGCTTTGCCTGTTCCTGGTCGTTCATTTAATGACTCAATCTGTTGTTCTAAGTTTTGTTGTGATTGTTGTGCATCCCTAAAATCTTTTGTACTCTCAGCAACTAGCATTTTATTTAAATCTGCTTCTGCCTTAATTTGAGCTGAATCTATTTGAGCATTATATTTAAGCTCAAGTTCTTTCATTTTAATTTCGTTTTCTAAAAGCATCTTAGCATTACTGCCTTTAATTTCTTTTAGTTGTAATTCTAAACTAGCCAGTTTTCGTTTTTCTTCACTTGCTATTCTAGCAAATTCTATTTTCTCAATTGGTGTAGGTGGTGGTGGAGCTTTCGGCTGAACCATACCTTTACCTTGATCTGGATTGATAAAGTAATTTTCAACATTTTTAAGACCAGCATTTTCAATAATTTTAGATAAACTATTATAAATATTTTTAAGGCTGACCATTGGATATTCTTGACCACCCTGTAATTGAAATGCTTGTAACTGTCTTTCTAAGATATTATTCAACATACCTATTTGTTGTTCTGAGCTGCCTGTACCCAAACCAACTGTTATAGAAATATTATATCTGTTTCTCCACTCAGTAGGTTTAACTGGAATGAATTGATTATTTAATTCTACAACTCTTTCCTTATCTTGATACTTGCAAGTAAGTTCAAATATTCTTTTAAATAAATCTTTAACACCAGTTTCAGCAAACACTCTAGCGATCAATTCCATTCTCATTTGAGATTGGCTCATCAAAGCATTAACACCAGTTGCAGTTTTATTTAAAGCATCTGCATCCATACCCTGATTGTATCTTGTAACACCAGTTCTAGATTCTCTTACTGTGTCTAAGTATTCTAATAATGGAAATGCTTGTTGCGAAATCGTTTGAGATTGCATCGGCATCATTACTTGGCTTGGTGGTTGTTTAGTTCTAACAACACCACCTGGTCTTGATGTAAGTAGGTCATCCAGATTAACCATACCATCCATTATGGCCACTCTGTTATTATTTGTTAAATACATATTATCTAACAACTGACGCATAACTGTAGATTTAACTAACTGAACATCTTCTACTAACTCAGAAACTGATCTACCATAAAATCTGTGTGGCATCGGAATTGGAGTTAGAGAACAGAAAGGAATAAAATCGCATGGCATATTATCTAAAATAACAAAACCAGTTCCAGCACAAATTATTTTTCTAAGTTCGGCAACACCATCGCCATCCATATCTACTTTTACATAACACTCATAAACTTCTATTTCTTGAGTGCTATCATCAGGAGCATCATCAAATGGACTTTCATCAATATCAGAAACTCTTTGTAATCTTTCATCGTCTAATAAAATACCATTAGTCGTTGGTAGATCATCTATAATATCTTGGTCATATCCCATCTCTATAAGATCGGATCTAGTTTTCATAACTCTGTGAGCTACAAAGTTTGCATCTTCAATACTCTTTGCTGATCTTTCAATTAAAAATTCTTCTGGTGGTATATTTTCTATTTTTACTTTACCAGCATTTCTAGTTCTTTTGATAATACAATTGTGCAGCATGGGTGTTTTTTCTTCTTCAACTTCCATACCTTGTGCTATAGCTTCTGCTGCCATAACATCCATAGCATCTTTCATCTTTGTATCTACAAAAGACTCCTCTTGAACAACCTCAACATCTTCATCATAAATTAATAATTCGTATTCTTGGTCGTTTAAATTTTCGTATGTTTCTTGTTCAATTTTTTGAGCATCATCCCAATAAACTTTTACAATTCCATTTTTTTCTAAAAGAGCATCTTTAAACCAGGTATATAAAATTGAAAATCCATTATTATCTTTGTTAAAAATATAGTTAATATAATTTGTAACTTGATCTGCTAATAGAACATCTTCTGCTTTAACTGGCTCACATCTAACTACTTGATCGGATGATGTAAAAACTCTTAATAGGTTTGGCAAGATAGTTTCAATTGTGTCAGATACATCTGTACTAACCACTTGTGATCTACCCTCTATCTCAGTACCAAGTTGCTCCCCCATGTAATATTCTAGGGATTTTTTTCTGGAATCTGATAATGCACCACCCATAAATCCAATTGAGTTATTTATCTCAGATGAAACTATGTATTTTAATTCTGTTTCTGTAACCTTTTTTGCCATGTAATTTTAAACTATATAATTTGTGTTAATAGGAACTTCTTTTTTCCAATTTGAAAGTTCTATTCCTTGCCCAACTATTCCAGTTCTAAAAGCATCAGCACAATGACTTGCGTAAGAGTGCATCGGTTTAGATTTAAAAACTTGAGCCTTATCATCCCATTTTTTTGAATAGGCTTTTAAATATTCTATGCCAGTTGCACACTTGTCCTGGTCAAACCAACAATTTATTAAATTTTTTCTGACAGCTTCTATGCCATCTTCAATACTAATCTTAGGAGCTATTTCACCAACTATGCCAAACTCTAAAAGACTATCTATTCTTGTTTTACCATAATTGCCAAGCTCCCTCACTTTTGCGTCATGTGGTAAAATATGATTGTTATATTCGTAACCTTTATTTTTTAAAACATCAGCATAATGGTCAAGTCCAAACCCACTATTCTCATAGTAATCAATTAACCTAATCTCATCTTTATGCTTTTGCACAAACCAAATAGCTGTCTGGTCATTCATGCCAAGATCCCACCAGGTTTCTACATCTAAATCTTCATCAAATAGATTAGACTCCATTCTTTTTTCTTTAACCAAATCTTCTATGATAGTTCCATAATAAGATCCTGTTATTGCAGCTTGAAACGAACATTCAAATTCTTGTTCGTATAAGTCTTTGGACATTACATCTTTAGCAGCCTGTAATTCCTCATCATCTAAAATTCCTGTTTCACTTGCCTTGTAAGTACAAGCATACCAACCTTTATTTCTAACAGCCTGTTCATAAAGCTGAAAAAAGTTATTTCTACCTTTTGGTGTACCTATAAAAATGCACCAACCTTTTCGGTCTGCCAAAGCTGGTCTTATGACCTCTGGAAATATGGTAGGCTTAATAGATTGTGTTTCATCAAATACACATCCATCTAAACTAATACCTCTTATGGCCTGATCGTTCTCAGCACCTAAGATAGTTATTCTAGCACCATTTGGTAAATCGCATCTAAGCTCACTCTCATTAAATTTAGTGCCAGGTATTTTTCCAGCATACTGTTTAATGTAATCCCATGCTGTTGCCTTTCCTTGTAGCCTGTATGGGCTTATAAAGGCATATCTAGGGTTAGGTAGCTTGTTAGTTAAACTTGCTTTTAACATATGGTTTATGGCCATGACTGTTTTCCCAGCTCTCCTGTGGAGTACAATCACACTAAACCTATGTTTATCTATTTCCTTATGTAATACTTTCTGCAAAGCTCTAGGCTTATAAGGTATAACTATATTCGGCATTTTTTAAAAAAATTAATGTAAAGTCTGATTTTGACTGCTGAACAAAGTTTCAATACCAAGATCATCCATGATCTGATGAGAAAAGTTATTACATTCCTTTAAATTGTTAAAACCATCAAAATGGACAATCACACTATTAGTGGATTCCATTACATATACGATAGCTGTATAACCTAATTTTTTATCATCAAATTCAAACATTGAGATTATCTAGGTATTAATTTTTTAAGCATTTTTAATTCTTCTTCTGACACAGCACCACCAGTTCTCTCAGCTATAAATTTTGCGTCTATCTCAGCTTTAGGAATTTCCATTAAAAGATTTTTTTCTTTTTGAGAAGCAGCTCCTGTCATGTCATTAAATTTTGCTTTTTGTTTTTCTAGTAATTTTTTATATTCTTCTGGTGTCATAATATTTTCCTATTAGTAGTTTGTTGCTTTAGTTGTGTGTAACTTCCCTAATTTTATTTTTAAATTCTATATGAGTTTTGGGGTTCGCTTTTTTTTTACCCCCATGACTTTTGTGGTCAGAACTGAGTAAAATGATTGTTAATCATTTGATCTGGCTAAATAACTTAATAAATTAGCCATTTATTTATAAAAATATAAATAAAATATAGTTTACTTACATATTTTCTTGTAGTTTGGAATGATTCTAATAAAAATGTTGCAAAAATACAACAAATCAACTCTATAAATGACTCTGTGCTAGATTTATCTCAGACTCTGGTGAATCTAACAATAAACCAAGCTAATCAACAGTTTACTTATCCCACTTAATAACAAGTGGAGATGAATCATCACCCAAAAGACTTAAACTATCCTTTTTAGCATAGTATTTAGGCTGAATTCTTTCAGCTTTCCATTTACTCATATCTACAAAGGATTTTATTAAATGTGTTTTACCTAAGTCTGTCTTTTCTTGTAACCTACTCTCAGCTAAAGAATTTACTAACAATTCACTAGCTTCACTCATAACAAATTCCATGCTATCAGCTTTAGCTGTTTCGTAATCTTTTCTAAGTTCAATATCTTTTTTCATCCAGGTTCTAAATGTTTCCCAACATGGTCGTTCTGGATCTTTATTTTGTGGAGATAATACAGCTCTCAAAGATTTACCTTGAGCTAATTCCTCAAGCATTTCTCTGATAACTTTATCTGATTTTTTAGTTTTATTAGCCATTTTATTGTTAAATTAAGGGTTGTAATCTAGTTATCACTCATGTTAAATGACTTAGATTCGTTATTAACCGAATCAGAGAGGAATATTATGCTAAAAAACAGTAAAACATTAACCAATCCAATTAGTATGTTTAAAATTGATATTGTTAAAGTTTTTAAAAACAAAGAAACTTTAAAAGACATTTTTAAATGTAAGAAACTTCAAAAGAAGCACAAATTACAAGACTTTAAATCAATTTAGATAAATTTTAGTATTTAGGCAGATAGTTATTTTGAGAGAGAGAAAGAAAGAAAAAAAGCTGATCTGCCTAAAAAAAAACTACATAAAGTAGGAAATGATAAAACCTAAATAGATGTAGTGTATTTTTTTTGTCTTACTTATTTGTCAACTTGTCAAATATTTTTTTAAATTTTTATTAGCAATCTTACAGACATTAATTAACGATCTATTGTACTCATAACCTATCTTGGTATGGCTCCAATCTAAATACATTCTTTTCATCTGTCTTAGACTTTTTCTTTGTGGAAAGTTGCGTAAGTACAAAAGTTCTCTGTCCTTAGCTGCAACATCTAACATTAATATTAGAATAAAATCGTAAATTGATAATTGTCTTGAAGTTAATGTAATTTTAAGTCTAGCAAGATGCTTGTCCGAATATTTAATGCTATCTGCATCATCTCCAATACCAATACTATTTTCAAACACTTTATACATGGTAGGTAATGTCTTAGCTTTTACTTTAGGCATTTTACTATCACAAAAACTACTAATTTGTAGAAATCTATCTAATTCGTCTATCGTAAGGTTAGTTGTCAACATCAGCTTTATATAACTCCTCTAAGTAAGTATTAAATCTGTCTTTTGATAATGATTTTTGTAGTGTTTTGGTTTCTTTATTTTGATAATATTGTTTGCGATTTTTTTTAATCTTTTCTACAGCTTTAGAATAATGAAAGTTTGATGATTTAGTTACCCTTGCCAATGCTTTGGCAACTAACTTTGGATCTACATATTTAGTCAATTTAAATCCTTATATGTATATATATAGGTATAGATAATAGGTCTAGATTGACTATCCTTTTTGCTACACCCAAATGATGTTTTTGCTACACCCAATTATCTCTCCTTTTTAACCATGTGAATAACATTGGTATTTTGTTGATTAATCTGTGGATTACTTTTCTTCTTACTTAATGATATTTTTCTTCTCTTATTTTGATTGTGTTGGATGTATTTCTGCATGGTTTTTTTATCAAAAACATAATGACAAGTGCTGTTATCAATCTGCTTTCTAGCCAACATTCCAAACAAAGTGAGTCGGTCAAGAGCTTTAATTAATGATTTTCTAGTTTTAATGCCTGTCCTGGCCATCAAATATTGGTGGGATATTCTACACCCTCTAGGAGCTGTAGCAAAACTCTTACAAATAACATAAATGACTTTTTCGTTAGCTGTAAGCACTTGGTTATTTAAAAGCTCAGAATAAAATTTTTCAAAAGTTTTCAAAGCTCATTACCCCAACTATCCCAACCATCAACTTTTTGTCTGGCAAATAGTTCTATTCTTGGGAGATCACCACAAAGCTTAACTATCCTACTTCTGACACAATCTGGTTTTCTGCTATGTTCTCTAATTTTATCAATAACTACCTGGTGGACTCCAGATGATATTCTTTTTGGCTTACCTTTTGTGGCAAGTAAACAAATCTCATTATTGGATCTTGTGTAATAGCCTAAACCCCAAAATAAACTATCAGCTTTTTTGTTTTTCTTAACCCAGCTAAATCCACAAGTCTTGTACTCAAAATTCCAGGATTTAATTGTATCTAAACCCTCTTTTAATAATGGATATGTAACCCAAATAAATAATATGCAATTGTCATCTGCAATATCATCTACAGGCATATTTTTTATATCATCAATAGTCATCAAATCGTATTTAGGCGATTTGACATCACCCTTGCTTGACCATGTTTTAAATGTCCAGGCTGGATCTGCATAAATAATATTGTATTTTTTTTTAGGAAATGGAATCATGGCTTGACCACCTTTAATCTAAGACCATCTTTTCTTGCTAGATCCTGGCCAACCTGAGCAAGTGGTTTCTTCCAAATATTTAGTGAGTAACATTCAGCACAGTAGTGTATATTTTTTTCAATGATGTCAGCTCTAGCCTTACACATCTTACAAGTTTTTTGATCTCCATAAATATTCATTAGTTTAAACCCTCATCTTTAAGCAGCATTATTGGATTTAAAATTTCTAATGGAACTGACCAAACTTTAGGTCTGGCAAGGTTAAAATCTGTTAGGTAGTTTTCTTTACCAATTACAGCAGAGCTATTTATAAAACCTTTAATAATAAATTTAGGAGCTTCACTTAATATAAATACATAAATCTCATTTGGCTTAACTCCTTTAGGTCTAATAATTAATGAGTTATTATTATTTCTTTTAGGAGTCTGTGATCTTACCTGAATATTGTATTCTTTGTATTTAACATCAGGAACTGAGCCTACATTTGTATGAAATTCGTAAGGTATTTTTAGGTACTTGCAAAGACTTTGTTCTGCCATTGCACCACTAATACTTTTAGAAATCTTATCCTCTAATGTACCTTTATAGTCATAACCCCAATCTTGATTTAACTTTATGCTTTCAGTAACCCTAAGCAACCCAGTTTGTGCTGCTGTAGTCATCTCATATAAATCTAATTCTATTTCTGGATTCATCTTACCCAATTTCCTTTTTGGTCTTTGCAATAGCTTAAATAAATTGGCTTACCCTTATGTGTGTAGTAACCCCAAACCTCACCATTACCCTCTTTGTAGTTAGGATTTAGAACCCATTTTGAGTTCTGTTTAAAAGCTTCATCACAACTGATTCGTTTAATTTCCTGAGTTATGGGTATTTTAATTAAAGCAATACCAGGATTTATGTCAGCAGATGCAACACCTAGTATCAAAAAAAATAAATTCACAGTTTAAAAAATCCTTATTTTACTTGCATTTTCTCTCATAATTAATCAAAATCCATTTTAAAAAAAATGAATCAAGTTAAGCTAATTAATAACCAATGATAATTATGTTGCAACCAATATCAAGTCAATGTAAGGTCAACATATGTTCAATAATTTTAATATGAAAAATTTTGATAATATGTATAAGACAGAGAGAAATATGTCTGACGATCAAAATAATGGTTTTAGAAAAGAGGGTTTAGAATTTTTAAAAGCTAGATATAAAAAAACAACTGACGATTTTATCAAAGCTACCTACCCTAAAAAAGATCAGGCTAACATGAGAGTTAAAATCTCTAGGTTAATAAATAAACCTAAAGGTGCTCCAGGATATTTTGGTGCATTAGAACTTGCAAATGATCTTTCAAAATATTTTAACAAGTTTCTAACTAATGGAGATCCTCATATTGCACCTAGTTATTTCTTAGGTAAAGCTGCATATATTGATCTTGTGGGTTCAAGTTATGGTAATGCACAAGTTAGAATTTTTAATAAAAAAGAAATAAAAAAAGTTGCAGTACCAATTAGGTATCATGGCTGCCAAGCAATTACTTCACAAAATTCATTGTCCAATGGTATGATTAGAATATTTAAACCTAGAAATATTGTTTATCCAGAAGCTATGAATAGATGGTGTTTATCTCAAGAAAAGAAATCTAAAATTATTTGGGTAGGTTATGTTGAGCCACTTAGTAATGGTAACTTTGATATTTTAGATAAATCAGCAGCTACTGGTAAAACAATTGGTAAACTTGCAGAAGATATTCAACTTGCTTGGGCAACACAAATCATACAAGCATCATTTCCATCATATTGGGATTATTAACCATTTAACATTGAGTGCTAATTAAGTTGCATTGAACTATACATAGTGTAGAAGCTATGTATGGAGAAACGAATCAGAAAAGTAGCAGATTGCTATACAAAGTTTGGTCTGCAACACACTTCAAAATCCACAGCTTGTCTTAAACATTCAGACAGATTTTTCAAAAAAATATTATTACCTAAAGAAACAAGGAATTTAAACAATGCAAGTTTTCAAGGTGGTACTCTTGTGCATGATGTAGTGCAATTATTTGTAACTGAAAATTATGAATCATTAGATGATGTAATTAACAGCGATAAAATTCAAAAAGATATAGATTCATATTTAGCATTTAACGATAAAGATAAATATAAATTTAAGTTTATAGTTAAAAATTTAAAGGCTACTGCACAAAATCATTTAGCAAATTTAGCAGAACTAGAACAACAAACTTTTAAAAAAGAAATAGAATATACAGCATGGCTACCTAATGTAGAAACATATTGGTTAATGTACTTAGACTTAGTTGGTACAAAAAATTTTGGTGATTTAAAAAATTGTTTTGGTAGTGCCAAATTAAGTCCATTAAAAAATCCTGTTAAATCAGCAAAGAAAAAAACAGATAAGCCAGTAATAGACAATAGAATTGACGATTGGGTTTACAGTAATGTTAAGGTTCCAACTAGACCATACTTTAGTGATGTCATGCAAATTTCACTATATAAAAATTCTTGTCCACTACCACCATTTCTAAGCTATGCCAGTAATTGCGATAGGAAATTATTTACTGAAAATAATTGTGATGAATTAAAGCAAGATAACTTAGACCAGGCCATAAAAATTTTACAAGTATATGAAAAGGCTTGGCAAAAGAAATTAGAAATAGCTGATGGTGATATTGAAAAGTTAGCCTGGCTTTGTGTACCTGATGTATCAGATATAAAAAAAAATACTTTCATGTGGGAGAATGTTCCTGGTGAATACAAACAAAAATTCTTGGATATATATGGACTTTAAAGGATTGATAGATCACTACCAAACTCTACCTAAATCAGAACTGATTGAAAAATTAGTTTTTAAAAATGCAAAACTTTTAACTCAAGAAAATGTAATTGAAAAACTAGAGGATGAACAAAAAAGATTAGAAGAAATAAATCAAGGTCATCAAAAATTAAATGGTGAGCTTATGCAAGAAATCAAACAATTAAAACAAGGAGAGTAATGAAAGAAAGAAATTTGAGAGATGCCATACAACAATTTAGATCAGGTATTAAAAAAACTGATTACGATAAAGTCAAGGGTAACAAAGATTATTTAAGTGTAGCTTACAGATTAAAATTTTGCAGAGAATATTTTGGTGAAACAATGTCAATACAAACTGACAGTACAGAACTTTCAAATGGTTCACATAAATTTAAAGCTAATATTTATTTAAATGGTGAATTAGTAAGTGTTGGTGAAAGTAAGCAGATGAGCAATAAAGAAAAAGATTTTGAAAAAAGTCAAACAGTTTCAATTGGTAGAGGACTTTCTTTATTAGGTTTCATGGGAGATGAGATTGCAACAAAAGATGAAATGGAATCTTTTTGGCAAGATGACAAACCATTTGTAGAAAAAAAAATAACAAAAGATGAAATCATAGCACCAGTTAATGTTACGAAATTAGCAAACGATTGGATTGCAAAATTAAAAGAGATTGCAAAAGATGAAAGCTCACCACACAAATTTGAAAAAAATTATCAGATACAATTAAAGCAATTTGAATTTGAAATTAAACAAATCAGACTAGATCCTATTGAGGATCTTAGAGTTGAAACAGAATACGCAAAACTAAAATCACAAATACAAAACAATCAAGGAAAAAACAATGGCAGAATATAGTAATAAAATTAGTTTATGGAAAAGAAAACCTAGAGAAAATGATGTGGCTGGTAAATCCTATCCTCATTATCAAGGCAACATAAATATAGATGGTGTGATGAAAGATTGTGCAGTTTGGATTCAAACAGATAAAAAAAATCCTAATCAACCAGATATGTCAGGCACAGTTTCTGAGCCATATAAAAAACCAGAAAATAATACTGAGGAGATTCCATATTAATGTCGGAAGAAGTAAACCCAGAACATTATAAAAAAAGTATTGAAACTTACGATGCAATTGTAAGCCAACTATCTCCAACAGAGGTGGTTGGTTTCCTTAGATCACAAGTTTTAAAATATACAATGAGGTTTGGTGCAAAGCATGGAAGCACAGTTCAAGCTTGTTTAATGGATGTAAGTAAAGCTGATTGGTACTTAAACAAATTGGGATTGCACTTACAGGAACTAGAAAGTTCTCAACCTAAAACACCTGACTATGTTTCCAAACCTAATGTTACCAATTTATTTAAGGATCATAATGAGTAGTAATGGACATATATATCTATCAAAGATTAAGTATGATTGCTTAGACTTTATAAGCAATTTCATAAAACAGAATAAATACTCTCCAACATATAAAGAGATCGGAGAACACTTTCAGTTCTCAAGAGCCAGAGCTGGTGCAATATGTGCAGAACTATTTAAGCTAGGTTTAATATCAAAAGGTAAAGCAGCTCATCGTAAAATTAGGATGACTGAAAAACAAACAACACAAATACCAACATTAAATTTTAACAAAGAATATTCAACAATGGATTTAAGACGATGAGTAATGTCACTAAAGAAAGTTTTTTTGAAGCAACCTTTAAAACTATAGAAGAATTTGACAATGCAGAGTTAGCTGCAAAATCAGACAAGCCAAGTGAGTTGGCAACATTAAATGTTCTGGATATTAAATTTGAAAAGTCCAGGATTAAACTAAACCAAAGGACAGACAAGGATGGCAGCAAAGAGTAATAGCCTAATTAGAAGATATGCCAAACTTCAAAAATTGCATGATGAGATTATGCGACCAGCTAAAAGTAAAGGTCGTCAATGCGTACACACTCTTAATGCAAAAAAGAAGTATGACAAAACTTTTAGGCAAATTGTTGGTGTTGAGAATGAAGATGCAAAATTCATTTACGCACAAACTTAATTACTAATTAACTTAAAAGTTGCAATAAACTGTAGGCTTGGAGTCTGTCTAAACAAAGGAGAAAGAGAATGAAGAAAAGATTTTATAAACCAAGAGTTACCTTACCAGAAGAAAGAGCTATCAATATAGCTGTAGGAAAAAATTTAAAAAATGCCAGAATTAATAGAGTTGTTTGTAAGCACAATGTAGATTTAAATGGTAAGAAAAATGCTTACTACATTAAACAGTTTTGTACTCAGGTAGAGTTATCAAAAGCTATAGGTGTAGCTTTCCAACAGATAGGCAAGTATGAGAAAGGACATAATGGTCTTAGTTCTTTTAGATTATTGCAAATTAGTAAATTTTTAAACATACCAGTAACTAATCTTTTAGAAATAGATTTAGTTGATAACAATGTTCCAAAATTAATTGGTCAATATGAGCCACCAGTTAATAGTTCTGATAAAGATAGAGATTGTTCCCTGTCATCAGCAGAACTTTTATAAGTGCTTATTACATCATTATTCCCTAATGATGTAAGTGATTGTGGATGCTTTGTAACCATCCACTTTAGTTAGTGTGTAGAGGGTAGGTTTATAGTCATCTTCCTACCCTCTTAAATATGTTTTTTATTATCCATAAACCCAAAGATAAATTCACATCATTTACGAATGTTATTTTCTCAACAGAAAAAGAAGCTAGAGAGTTTGCCAGTAAGTGTATTAAAAAAAAAATAGAGTGGGATGTAGTTCTCTATAACTCTGAGAACTACGATAAGTATTGGTATAAGTAATTAATTTTTTTTGTAAGGTTTTAGCACTTGTTTAGCAGCCAACCTATTTATTGGCATATATTTAGGTGGAGCATTTACAAGTGTATCAGTTGAACAATGTATGTGTGGAGTTTGTTTTAAAATTTTTCGTTCAACATTTTTTCTTCCAAGTTCGTTAATCTTTTCTTTATACTGTTCAATTTGCAATTTATTAGATTCAGCTTTAGCCTTTACATGACTTTCTAATTTAGCAATTGCTTCTTTTTGAGTATTAGAATTAATTAAAACTATAATATGCTCAACTAATTTTCTGGTAATTTTTGTTTCATCAGTAAGAAAAGCAATATCTAATTCATATTGTTGTATAGATTTTGGCATTAAGACTCCTTTTTAGTTGTTGCTACTTCTATTGTGTGATCTGTATGTTTAATACCTTTATTAACTATCTTGCCTGTCAGTTTTACAGTCGGTTTTATTAAGTTAGTATTTTTGGCTAACTTATTATAACCTTGTTGAACATCTATTCCTTTTTCTGCTAGTGCTTCTGCTATTGCTTTTGTTAGTATATCCATATCTCTCTCCTATTAGTTAGTAATTAAGTAATGAGCTAAAAAACAAAGCTCAATTATTATTAAAGCTTCAAGCATATTAATCCTTAAACTGATTGTTTAACCAATCGCTTTTTTCTTTTTCCATCTCTGTGTTGGCATAAGGCTTAATGTAAGTTCTATTAACAAAGTTTACATCCTTATCTCCTAGAGCATTGGCCAGGTCTTGTGGATCTGTGTACTTCTTTTTAAATGCCCAATAGGTAGCCATATAGTGCCTAAAGAAATAGGTCTTTCTTTCTATGGGTAGCTCTACCCCAAAACTCTTTGTTGCCCTGTCTAAGGCTCTTATAAGAGTTTCTAAACGCATATAATTACCCTTGCTATTAATAAACAGCTTTGTTTGAGTTTCAGGTATATTATTTAGGTGCTCTAGTATTTTATCTTTTAGACTAGAAGAAATAGTTAAATCCCTAGTACCAGATTTAGTTTTGGTTCCACCAAGAGATTGATCTCTTTTGACTGCATTAGTAATACTGATGTAAGGAACATTAGATTTAAACTTTAAGTTTTCTCTACTTAAACCCCTAACCTCACTTGGCCTACAAGCAGTCTGCAACATGATATGAAACATTAATCTCATAACATTTTTATCAACATGACTGATTAGCTGCTGTACCTTTTCTAAACTCCATTCATCAAAATCTAATTTAGGTTGCTGCTTTTCTACTACCACAATGTCAGATAAAAAGTTCATATCTTTAAATACATTTCTATGAATTTTATCTTTAGATGCTGAGTAGTCCAAGATAGCACTAAAGACATTAAAGATTTTAGATAATGTTTTAGCATTAATAGAACCCTTAGATTCTAAATGTGTAACAAAATTTTTAACTGAATCTTTATCAATTAATCTAACATCTTGGTTCTTAAAGTAAGGCAAGACATGGTAAGTAGCCATAGAGTCATAATCTTTAATGCAGCTCTTAGATGGTTTACCATATTGAAGTTCCTTTTGAGTCTGACGATCAAGCCATAACTTGTGTGCATCCTCTATACTCCAAAAGTCAAAATCAATAATTTTGAAACCATCTTTTTCAATCTTCTTAATAACTTTTGGTTCCAGAGTTTTCTTACTGGCACTTGTTAAAAATTTAGGTTTACTGTCAGCACCCTTATATGGAAAACGATATTTAGTTTTACCATTAATCTGTACCTCAGTAATATTATTATAGACCATTTTTTCTTTAGACATTAGCTCTCTCCTTTTTTAAAAGTTTATTTATGTTTTTTAAATTTTTGTAATAACGACCAGCTTTGATTCCACCTAAATCTATCTTGCCATCAAATATAAATTCATCACCACTATCTGATAATTTACCTGATCTAATTGTGTGTGGATAAAGCATACCTGGAACTTTATGTATCTTGCATAAAATGTTTGGTACTTGGTCATTAACAAAAGTTGCAGATGCTATGGTGCTAGAAAATTTATACCAACCATCTTTGTCTTTTCTAACTTTAGACATTATAGTTCCTCCCCATTCATTTGCTTATCTAATAAAATTTGATTTTCTAAATGAGTAATTGGATCAACTTGATCTTTTTCAAAATAAAGATCACAGACTTTGTTTTCACATTTTGAAATACCATTCCAAGTTAATCCTAAATCTTCTCCACATTCTCTACATGAACTCATTATGCTCTCCTCTGTAATTGGTGTTGTGTACCATGTGCTTGAACCTTAGACTCAATTGAATTAATTATTTTTAATACACTCTTGATGTGTTTGCCTGTTTCTGTTCTAGGTGTTCTGCCATAAATAAAACTATCAGCTCCATAAGGTAAACTTAAATCATCTTTGTGCCAGTAAATACAATACATAGCTGATGACCACCAATGACCTTTTTTCCAATTATCTTTAGTTTTATCAGTTTCATCTGGTACATATTTTATGAAGTCTGCACCACCATAACTAACTCCATCATTTTTAGCTTTCATTCTTGGATCTGCTTTACCCTCCTCCTCAACATATAATTTCCAAAGGCTTATTTTCTTTTCTTCTATAATGTCGTAAACATCTGATTTTTTCATTATGCTCTCCCTCCATAATAGTTTAACTCATTTTCTTTTTGACATTCTTCCAATTGATCTACTGGAAGTTTTGGTTTAGGTACTTCTCTTTTATTTCCAACTGTTTCCAATACAGAGATTGAATTGTTAGAAACTTGATCTTCAATTAGTTTGGACATTCCTTTTACATGACAACTAAAAGCACAACCAGAATTTTTAGATTGGTAATGACCATCTCTATTTTCATATCTGTAAGTTTCATTTTTAATTAACGCATCAGATATATCTTTGTTAGTTTCATTAACATTAGATTTAAGACCTTTAACAACAGCTTGATACAATTGATCGTTAGTTGCAGTTCTTGAAAATAAAGGTAGGTAGTGGCAATAATCGCTGTACCAAGCTTTTCTAAAACCAATTAAATTATAAGCAGTACAAAATTCAAATTGTGCTGACCTTAAATTTGTATAACCAGCATCAAAAGAAATTCTTCTGCTACCTATTTTTTTTATTTGAACTATTTTACCAGCAGAAGTTCCATACTCCATTCCTGTGTAAGAATCTAAAAGAACATAATCACCAACTTTTAATTCTATGTTGTATTTGTCTGTAGTCATTTTACTCTCCTCTATATTAGTTATCATTTAATTATAACTAAGTTTACACTCAGATTAACTGACTTGCAACCAGTCATTTGACTATATTTACCAGTCATTTTACACATGGCTACTTGGAATATAAAAAAGATATGCAATCCATCGGTATAGATTCGGTATAATTTTTTAGAAAAGTTTTTATTTTTCCTTATAAAACCGAATAGTACAGATACAAAAAAAGAGCCGAAAAGAATCTTGCGATCCAATTCGGCTATGTATATAAGGTTTTTTAAAATGCCCTTGTAGCTCAGTTGGTAGAGCAATTGATTTGTAATCAATTAAACCCCCAAGATAAACTAACAATACTTAGGCTTTTAAAAAAAAGTATAATGAAAGTATAATTTTTATATTTGTAATTATCTCTAAACATAAACTTCATGTTAAGTAAACGATAACACATTATAAACTTTATACCACTTAAAATATTTTACCCACCACTATCCCTAAAAGTCAAATGACTCTCATCTGATCTAAAAAGATCAAACCTATTCTGTTATTTTCTTTTTCTTTTCTTAGCAGTCTTAGCTGCCTTTTTAAAATTAGCTGCTGTTGGTGATCCTTTAGTTCCTGGCTTTCTCATTCGTTCACCAGAACCAGCTTTGATTCTTTTTCTTTTAGCATGGATATTTGCGTATAATCCTTTTCGTTTTGCCATAACTATTTGTCCTTTTCTATTAGTTTTTTGTAATCATCTTTTTTCATACAATCATAATGAGCTTTATCTCCACCATAAAAAGCTACGAAAGATTCTGAGTTAGTCATTGGAGCCTGGCAGTACCTACATTTTCCTATGTCAATTACTAATATGCTTGGCTTATTCCAAAGTTTCTTGGCCACTAACAATCCCACTTTCTAAGTGCTTTATTAATTCTACTGTTAGGATCTCTAGCTGTTTTTTTAGAAGTTAATTTCTTCTTCATGCCTAACATTCTGGCACAAAAAGATTTTCTTCTTTTGCTTGTCTTAGATTTTGTTGGTGCTTTAAGATTAGAATTATTTGCTCTGTTGTAAGCAGCTCTACCTTTAGCATTAAGTCCACCAGACTTTGATTGTCCAGCTTTCTTTGTCCAAACTTTACTTGCCATTATACTCCTTGAGCTTTCTGACAACCAAACTTAATATAAAGACCAAGTTTATTTACTTGTTCTTGACCAAGTTCAATTGTTTGTTCTAGTGATTTTTTATAGCCATCAACCATACAAGTGTAACTATCTTCGTATGCAATTTGATAGGTTATTGGTGGCATACAACTATTTTGAATTGAACTACATAAAACCATAACTAAAACAATATTCATTCATTATCTTTCTTATTAATTTTATCTAATTTATCTTCTAGCTCTGTAATTTTTTTATTTGCTGAATCTAAATCTTGTTGTGAGTGCTCTAGTTTTTGTAGGCATCTTTTGTTTGCTGAGTCCTTAGATTTACCAGCATCTTGTAGCTCAGCTACTTCTTGTTTTAGAATACGAACTTGCTCTTTATATTCGTTAATCAGTTCTAGGTTTTCTGACATCAATTATTTTTTGTTGTTCCTAAAAACTTGAGTTCCCTTAATTCCAAAAATTGAAGCCACTACCAAAATCCAGAGATTTGAAAACCATGATGGAAGTGCTGCAAAATGTTCAAAGAAAATATTAACCTTGTCCATAGCTTGTGGATCATCTGACCATACTGCCCAAGCCAAAATTATTATTGGGAAACTTAGAATTAAAAGACAGAACTCATCCTTGTAATCATTCTGTCTAGCTTCTAATAACTTACCTTGATACTCAGTTTCGCCTTTTGCCATCTTAGTGGCTGCCATGTGCTGAGCATCTGCCATAGCCATTTTAGTTTCTTGTTTCTTTTTATAGATATGAGTACCAGCATTTAAAGCTAGTTTGACTGCACTTAACCACATAATGTTCTCCTATAATTTTGCTGATTGCATTTTTTTAGAAAGTTTATTTGCTCTGTTAGGTGTTTGCTTTGCCCATAAAGAGTCTAGCATTTGGAAACTTGCTTCTCCATAATCTTCATTATCAAGAGCTTTCCACATATTCTTAAACTTTGAAACTCCACCCTCACCAATTTGATACACCATATTAATTATAACTTCTTTAGCTGTATTGTTTATTGGTCTGTCAGCTATTAATCTTTCTGCTGCATCTAATGTTCTTTGAAAGTCTTTTTCAAAAACTACTTCACCCTCATCTTTTGTGTATTCTACATCATGTTCATAATCATCTTCTGGTGTTACTTTATGACCATAGAATATAGTATCAAAACCCTCTGAACATTTATAAATCTTATTTACATAACCCTCACAGGCTTTTATTTCATCTTTTACTTCTTCGTACATTTACATACCTCACAAATACAAATATCGTTATCCCAATGATGTGTGTGCAATTCCTGTTTACAATGGCATTTACAATTACAATCTTTGCACTTTCTTTTTTTTCGTTTTTTATTCTTTAGTTCTTGACCAACATCAAAAGTTAAAACATCTTCAACTTTTTTTGTCATGCTATCAAGCCAACCAAAAAATTTGTAAATTAATTTGTCTATCATTTACTTAGCCTATCCATGTGGGAGTAAATACGACCAATAACTTTATCTAAATCCATTAGTTCTTGCTTAATCATCATTACGATTGCTTGTAATTCTACAACTGTAATAACAACCCAACTTGATATGCCTAATAAGATTGTGCCTAGTAAAGGCATTATCCAATTATTATTTTTCATTTAATACTCTTAATCATTTCTTTGTATGGATTAACTTTATCTCTTGTTTCAAAAGGTTTAGTTCCATTACAATAAGCTATTAGCTCTGCAAATTGAGGTAGAGGTTCAGAAGTTCTTATGCCCTTACAAACTTTATATAATTCTATTTGTTGTTTTAAAGTTTCGTTTTGGGTTCTAATTCTATTTTGTTCATCACAATGTTTTTTAGATATACCTAAATATTTTCTAAAATTTAATCTTAGTTCATGGCTATTATTATCATAATCATTACTGATGCTATTTGTTCTATGGTCGTTTTCTCTTTTAGAGATACTTAAATCAACATCTCCATATCTACATTCATTACTACCATTATTTAAATACTCATTTCTTGCATGACCTGGTTTTACAAATATTACTAATAATAAAAATAGGATTATTAACATCCCTGTGAAATAATAATTCATTGTTAAGCTCCATAATTACCTTGATAAATCTCTTACTTCCCATTCAAGATCAGATAACTGACCACCCATGATTTCCATAATAGATTTACTTGTTTCAATAACACCATAGATATTTGAAATATCTTGATTACTTTTTTTAATAACTTCGTTTTGCTCATTTATTTTGTCTTGCAAAATAAACATGGCTTCTTTATTTGAATTAATTGTATTAGTTAAATTAAGAACATACTTAATCCCTGTAAAGCTACCAACTACGATAGATGCTACTACTGGTATTACAACAATGTTTGATTTTAATTTGTCTGCTATATTCATAATTAATTTCCATGATCTACCATCAGTAGTTCAATACCCATTTGTTTTTGTAATTTTGTTCTTGATCTGCCAATTCTTTGAATTGTGCCATCTTTATTTCTTTTAGTTCTATAGGTGTTTGTCTTAACATCTATCAATCTAATAGTTTGTCCATCATGGCTAACTGCCACCAAATCAAATGGACATTGTGGATCACAGCTTTTACTTATGTGCCAACCAGCTTTAGTTAAATTAACTATTTCCTGGTACTCTCCAATTGTGCCTTTGATATGTGTGTTTAGCTTAGTAGGTTTGCCACCAGGCTTAATAGACTTGATATGCTTATGGTTAAGATTACCCATGCTATCTTCTTTATATTTTTAATCTCTAAATCCAAATGGTGTAAGTGATTGTGTGTAATTGTTTCTAACTTTGCGTTAATAAGTTTCATCTCACCTTGTAATTTTATTATATCTATTGAGTTTTTTTGAGATTGAGTAGCCATATTAATTTTGATTATTATTAAATTCTTCTTCAATATTAGATGAGCCAATTGTAATTGCTCTAACAAAAGAAACTGCTTTTGCTTTATCTTTCCAGTTAGCAGCTAAATCTACTAAAGCATCAATTCCTTTTTCACTAATCATAGCTCTTGCTATTTCCTCTGATGATTTAGTAAATGTTCTTTTTTGGAACCACTCACCAATCATACCTAAAACAGGCAATCCACCTTTAATACCAATAAAATTTGATATTGGATTACTTTTTAGATCAGATATCATTTCAGTTCTTTGTGCTGTTTGTGATCCTACTTTTGCATAGTAAGAACTTGCTTGTAAAACATTTGCAAAAGAATTTACTGATTTAGTTATATCTGCTCTTTTAACATCTTTATTTTTATTTTTTGCTACTTGGAATAATATTTCTACAAAATTATCTTTTTGTCTTGGGTTTTTCATTATAGCATCATGAAAAATAATTCCTATTCTTTTACCCTTTTCAGCACCATCAATAGCTGCTTTATTAAATTGTGTAGCAAAATATCCAGAAGCTACATCATCCCATAAACCAGGTACTTTACTTTTATTAATTGATGCTGCTAACTTTGATAGTTCGTTTGCAGATAAAGTATCTGATTGTAAATATTTATATAGAGTTGCAACAGTATCTGTTTTAGTTGCTGTTTTAGCACTACTTAAATCTTTAAATAATTTAGTAACAGATCCATCAGTTAAAGGCTCTGCCCATTTTTTTGTAAATGTAATATATTTATCTTGTGCTTTTTGCCAATTAGGATTTGCAGCAAGTATTTCTTTAACAGCTTCTGTAGCTTTTTGATATTGAACAAGATCAGTTTTTGATCCAATTGTTGTTGTTTTACCAGTTACATCAAATACTGTATCTCTTAATGTTGTATAAAGATTATGTAAAGATTGTCCATTTTTTCCAGTCTTTGCTAATTCTTTAATTTTATTAGATTGGTTTGTTAAAATTTTAGCAACTTCTGGAGAAGAGTCTTTTGCTAATTCTAAAAACCTTATTGATAAATTATCTAATTTTTGAGAGTCAAAAGTAAAATTTTTAATTTTAGTTCCACCAGCTAATTTCCAAGCATCCCCTCTTTGTGATTGTAAGGCAACAGCAGATTTTTTAAGTTGTTTATATATGGTGCTTGTATCTTTAGCTGTTATAATTCCATTTTGTTTTCCCCATGTAAATATGTAATTTTTTAATTGTGCTGGTCTTGATTTCCAAAATTTATCAAATGCAGCTTCACCAACCATTAAAGAAGTCATTGTTCCCTCAATAGATTGAACAGCTTGACTACCAGTAGCTTCTCCAGCAGTCAAAGTTAAACCACCTTTTTTTGCATCTGCTTGTATTTTTCTTGCTTTTCTAATTATCTCATCTGCTGGTAAAGTATATTTTCCAAGCACAGATGAATTACCTCTGCTTAAAGCATAAATGTCTAGTCCAATATTTAATGGTACAGAAAGTCCATAAGCCAATCCCTCACTACCACCAGCAGCTTCTACACCAGCTTTGGCAGCACCAGCTGTAGCACCAGTCGCTGATAAAGTTGTTTTTGCTTTTGTACCTTTTGCAAATATTCCACCAGCAGCAAACTCAGCCATATCACCTACTACTTTTCCAGCATCAGTTTTTGGCTCATAAGTTAATAATTTATCTCTAAGAATTTTACCTGGTCTAATTTTATTTTCTTTTTTAGAAGTTATGTAATTTGCTTTTATTTCGTTTGTTTCAGTAGTATCAAATCCAGCAGCACTTGCTACTTTATTAAATACATAAGATGAGCCTGAGTCTAAAGCATCTACCAACATAAAAGGTATATCTAAAACATAAGTTAATCCTGTTGCATATTTTACAGCAAGAGAAGCTCCTACATCACCAGCAGTTTCCATAGTAGAAAGTTCGCCTTGTTCTATAACTTGTTCAGTATCAGAAGAAGTTAAATTATTAAAATTAACTTCGTTTTTAGGTTCTTCTTTTTCTTCTGTTTTGCTTAATACACTAAGTATATCTATAACTTCTGCCATATTATCCTTTATTTTTATTTAAAAAATTCTTCCCAATTACCAACACCAAAAGTTTGATTCATTTGAAAATTAATTTTTGTATTATCGTAACCTAAGTCTGCAAAAGCTTGAGCCATTTCTTTAGCTTGAGTTTCTGATGGTTTGATTATATTTTTTTCTAAATATTCTTTGTACTTACCAGTTGGTTCTCCTTTATCATTTAATGTTCTTTCAAAACCTTTAGTTAAGTATTCTTTATTTCTGTCAATAATTTTTTGCGTAAGTTCTTTTTGTAATTTTACTTTTGCTAAATAAATTTTAGGTGCATCATTAATATTAGGTACAGATTGCTCTAAAAATGCAATCTCTTTTTCACCAGCAGCAACACCAGTAATTTCTTTTCTGTAGGCATTAAAGAACTGTTGATTAACAGCTTCCCATTTACCTTTTCTAATCATAAAATTTTCTAATTCTTCATTGTTAATAGTTATGCCTAATTTACTCATTTGTGCTGCAACAGCTGCCTTACCTTTACCCATATAAGTTAAAAATTCTGGCTCATATAATCCCTCCATATTATTTAGAGTAACCATAATAGTTTCTGCTCCAGCTATTTTTTTAGCAGCATCAGTTTTTGCACCTTTGGGTATAGCAGTTAAATCAGATGTATTTTTACCAGTAATAGATTGTGATATTTTATCATATCCTTTATTGTCAATTAAATCTGTAGCTTTTGCTAAACCTGATTTTGATGCTGTATTTATAGTAACTTTATCTTTTCCATCTTCTGATAAAAAAGTTTCAAATTTAGCAGATTTATCTTTAGCAAATACATTTTTGTCTAACCATTGTTTTGGTGCAATTAAAAAAGCATTTTTTTGATCTGCTGGTACTTGGTCTGCGTACTCTTTAATTAATTTTTGTTTCTCATCTTCATCTTCTTGTTTTCTAAACATAGCTGCTGTTTGCATACCTTGTAATAGGCTAGGCAAAGCTCTGTCTGGAGCACCACCTGATAGTCCAGCAGTTAATAATCCTATTCCACCTAAAACTTCTGGTGAGTATAGTAAGCCTTTGTATTTAGATTCTGCCATTAGATTAATCCTTGTTCGTTTAAGTAGTTATAGAAAACATTAGTGTTGTTCATTTTTCTTGCATAAGTATCGTTATAAGTATTTCCATAACCAAATTGTTGATTTGGTGGAGTCATATTTAAAGTGTTGGCCATCTTAGTTTTAGCTGCGTTGTAAGTATTTAAATAATTATCTGAAATACCAAGATTAGTATTATTAAGATTTGCAAAGTATTTATTAACCATAGATTCTTGAGGATCTGTATTACCTATTATAAAAGGTAACTCAGATTGAGCTTGGTTATATAAATCATTTATTTCAGTTTCAGTTAAATTTTCATTAACTGAGCCATCACTATTAAATATTCTTCCTAACCAACCACCTTGATCTACAGCTTGGCTACTACCACTACCCTCAACTCCACCATATTTTCCTGTTCCATAATCAGTTGTTAGATTTTCTTTTAAAGTTCTACCAGCAGCAATTAAAAATCTCATTGATGGTATTTTTGATAGTGTAGGATTAGTTGCTTCTACATCTTTAAAATGTTCTTCAAAAGTTAAATTAGTTGTTCCTTTGTTACCTTTGTAAAAAGAATAATTTTTACCCTCTGTACCATTTAACTTATTCATTTCTGCTTGGTAAGTATCTTGTTCTTCTT
>Ga0233451_10000718_pt1 | contig 32970 bp, 26 predicted proteins | sample 011ome_29_FD_183052 | JGI IMG/M metagenome (GOLD analysis project Ga0233451, IMG submission 183052) | Coastal salt marsh microbial communities from the Groves Creek Marsh, Skidaway Island, Georgia - 011504CT (spades assembly) | ecosystem: Environmental > Aquatic > Marine > Intertidal zone >... | reverse complement strand
CTGCGGCCTTGCGGGCCGGTGCCTTCTTGACGGCCTTCTTGGCTGCGGCCTTGCGGGCCGGTGCCTTCTTGACCGCCTTCTTGGCTGCGGCCTTGCGGGCCGGTGCCTTCTTGACGGCCTTCTTGGCTGCGGCCTTGCGTGCTGGTGCCTTCTTGACTGCCTTCTTCGCGGTTGCCTTCTTCACGGCCTTCTTGGCCGGTGCCTTGCGCGCAGTCTTCTTTGCGACCGCCACATTGCCTCCCGTGTCAACGGACTCCGCCTGTTTGCGAAGTTCCCTGTGCACAACTGTGACAGAGCAATCAGGCAAAGGCAAAGGCATTGGACGTCGATTGACGTGGGCGTGTCATGCACGATCGCGTTGTGGCGCAGCACAAGCGCGGTGTTTCATGCCGTTGTCATCTGCATCGAGGCGTTCTCATCCTGCGAGTGGTCTGGTCGCGTGCGACGGATTGCGTTGGTGCGCAAGTGATCTGGACAGTCACGTCGCTGTGCACGATCGACCGGCGTGTGGCAGTATCTCGGCTCGTGACGACACAAAACACACTCGACCCGCGCCAGCTGCCCGACATCACGAACGTGACGATCGGTGTTCTCGGAGGAACGGGTGAGCAGGGCCGTGGTCTTGCGCGCAGACTTGCGATGGCCGGCATGCGCGTGACTATCGGGTCGCGTGACGCCGAGCGCGCGGCTTCGATCGCGGCAGAGATCGGACACGGCATCGCAGGTGCTTCGAATGAGGATTGCGCGCGTGGCAGTGACGTCGTGATCGTTGCTGTCCCCTGGGACGGGCACGCGCGCCTGCTGGAGGACATGGGAGCCGCACTGAGTGGTCGTATCGTCGTCGACTGCGTCAATCCCCTCGGATTCGACAAGCAGGGTGCGTACGCACTTCCTGTACCGGAAGGCTCAGCGGCTCAGCAGGCTGCTCAGCTACTCCCCGACAGTCGCGTGGTGGCGGCCTTCCATCACATCTCGGCGGTCCTGCTCCTCGATGAGACCGTCGACACCATTGACACAGACGTGCTCGTCCTCGGCGATGACCGCGAGGCGACGGACATCGTTCAGGCGGTCGCCTCGGCGATCACCGGGATCCGTGGCATCTACGGTGGGCGACTTCGCAACGCCGGCCAGGTGGAGGCCATGACGGCCAACTTGATCTCGATGAATCGTCGCTACAAGGTGCACGCAGGACTGCGCGTCACCGACGTCTGAATCGACGCATCCTGCTCCTGGACTTCCAGTGAGAGGCGAGACGCCTTAGGTGTACGAGTGCTCTTCCGTCGGATAGGCACCCGATCGTACGTCGTTGCTCCACTCGACGACGGCCTCGTGCATGACGGTGCGGATGTCGGCATACCTCTTGACGAAACGGGGGGCCGGACCGGAGGTCAGGCCAACGAGGTCCTGCCAGACGATCACCTGGGCGTCCGTCCCAGAGCCGGCGCCGATGCCGATCGTGGGTATCGAGAGCATGTCGGTCACTCGGGTGGCGAGCTCCGACGGGACGGCCTCGAGCACGATGGCGCAGGCGCCCGCCGCCTGCATCGCCTTGGCGTCATGCATGAGGCGGTCGCCCGCCTCGCCGCGACCTTGAACCCGGTAACCGCCGAGGGCGTTGACGGACTGGGGAGTGAGGCCGAGGTGGCCGATCACTGGAATGCCAGCCCCGACGAGGGCCTCGATCTGCGGAAGCATCGGTGCGCCGCCCTCGAGCTTGACCGCGTGAGCCCCGCCTTCCTTCAGGAAGCGGGCTGAAGTCTCGAGTGCTTGCGCCGGTGAGGACTGGTAGGAGCCGAAAGGCAGATCGGCAACCACGAATGCACGCGGTGCTCCGCGAACCACGGCGCGGACCAGCGGAATGAGCTCGTCGACGGTGACGGGAAGGGTGGAGTCGTGACCGTAGACGACCATGGCGGCCGAGTCGCCCACCAGGAGCGCAGGGACGCCCGCTTCGTCGAAGATGCGTGCGGTGAGCGCGTCGTACGCCGTGATCATCGGCCACGGCTCACCCCGCCGAGTCGCCTCGGCCAGGTCATGCATCGTGATCCGCCGGTTGTCAGGCAGGGCATGGACAGACATCAAAGAACTCCCATCTCGAGGCTCCCCACGGAGTCCCCGGATAACCCCATGATGACACGCCCCTCTCCGTAGCGCACGCAGATGTCGCCTGTTGATGCGTGGCGGGGTGACAGGAGTGCATTACGCTACGGTTCCGTATCGCAATGAGGATGCCGGACAGACCGGCAGATGCATACCCGGATGTGCGGGAGAAAAGAGGACGACGTGACCAAGCCTGATGACGGCTGGATGACCTCCGGTGAGGGGCATCCGCGGCGTTGGCCCATCCTGGCGGTGCTGGTCGTGAGCCTGCTCGTGGTGGTCCTGGACAACACGGTCCTGAACATCGCCCTGCCCACGATCCAGGAGGACCTGGGCGCGACCCAGAGCGAGCTCGTCTGGGCGATCGACTCGTACATCCTCGTCTTCGCCTCCCTGCTGTTCACCTGGGGCGTTCTCGGTGACCGGTACGGGCGAAAGAGGATCCTGCTGATCGGTCTCATCACGTTCGGGATAGCGTCCTTCGCCTGCGCGTTCGCGGGGTCGGCGAGCATTCTCATCTTCCTGCGTGCGGGAATGGGCATTGGCGGTGCGGCGGTCCTCCCCGTGACCCTCGCCATCATCACCGTCGTGTTCCCGCCCTACGAGCGAGGCAAGGCCATCGGCCTGTGGGCGGGCGCCGTCGGTGCTGCCGTTGCGCTCGGCCCGGTGCTCGGGGGCATCCTGCTGGAGCACCCCGGCTGGAGCAGCTGGCTCACGGGCAATGACTGGGGCTCCGTCTTCCTCATCAACGTCCCGATCGTCCTCCTCGGAGTGATCTTCATCATCCGGATCGTGCCGGAGACGAGGAATCCGAATGCCCGCAAGCTCGACCTCGTCGGCCTTGTCATCTCCGCGTCAGGGCTCGTCCTGGTCATCTACGGAATCATCGACGCCTCGTCGACCCGCGACTGGCTCGCGCCATCGGTGATTGTGCCGATCGCGATCGGTCTGCTCCTGCTCGCGTTCTTCATCTGGGCCGAAGCCCGGAGTGATCACGCCAGTTTCGATGTCAGCCTCTTCCGCAATCGCGGCTACGCGGTAAGTCTCGGTGCGGTCAGCCTGGCGTTCTTCGCCCTGTCGGGCATCACCTTCACGCTGCCCTTCTTCCTGCAGATCCTTCGCGGCTACAGCACCCTTCAGGCTGGATTGTGCTTCCTGCCCTTTGCTATCGGACAGCTGATCGCTGCACCGCGCAGTGCCGCGATGGTGAAGCGCTTCGGCTACCGGGCTGTCATGACGACGGGACTCGTCATCGTCTTCGTCGCCCTCCTCGCGTTGGCGCGACTGGAGATCGATACCGGGCTGTGGTTGATCCTCGTCTTCTTCTTCCTCTTCGGATTCGGAATGGGCAATGTCATGGCACCCGGATCGACTGTGCTGCAGAACGTCCTGCCACTGGAGCGAGCTGGAGCGGGCTCGGCGGTGCAGAACACGGTCCGACAGGTGGCCGGCGCCCTCGGCGTCGCCGTGATCGGCACCGTGCTGGCGACCCAGTACGCGGCGAACCTGACAACGGCAGCCCAGGAATCTCCGGTGCCTGTCGACCCGAAGCTACTGGAGGTGGCCTCGGAATCGGTCGTCGCAGCGAACGTGGCGCTGGAGCGGGCCGCACAGTCGGGCCTCCCTCAGCCGGCAGTCGACATGCTGCGATCGGGTGCGTTCGAGTCCTTCCTCACCGCCTCGCATCTGACGTCCTACATCTCGGCGACAGTCGTCGGAATCGCCGCCCTCGTGGTGCTGTTCCTGCTCCCGAAGATCACTCCTCCGGAGCGTCGTGAGATGCCCGCCGGAGCCGCTCCCGACAGTGCCGAAGGGCGCATCGAGGACGAGGTCGCGCATTACGCCGATGAGGCCGCAGAGGAGTTCACGTCTCCGGATGACAGGTCGACGGGCTGATGCCTGCCGCAGCCAAGGCCGTGCGTGCGGGCCGACCCCGCGACGCGCGGGTGGATCGGCAGATCGTCCAGACGTCCCTCGAGGTCCTCGCCAGCGCGGGCTTCGACAGGTTCAGTGTCGAGGAGGTGTCTGCGCGCAGCGGTGTCGCCAAGACGACGATCTATCGGCGATTCCCGTCGCGAGAGGAACTGCTCCAAGGATGCCTCGAACGACTCAACGAAGACATCGGCGACCGCTCACGTGAGGGCACGACGCGAGACCGGCTCGTTCATGCGCTGAGCGGAATTCGTCGCTCACCCGGCACCACGATGGGCCGGGTGCTGATGCACGCCGCAGCGGAGGGCGTGCGCGACCCCGACGTGGCATCGCTCGTTCATGATCGCGTTCTGGCGCCACGGCGCGAGGTGCTCAGGCAGATCATCCGAGACGGAGTGGCTCGAGGTGAGATCCGCAAGGACATCGATCTTGATGCCGTCGTTCCGCTTCTTGTGGGACCGATGCTTCATCTGGGCATGTGGCGCATGTGCGACGGAGTCGAGGACGTCTCCGTCGACAGCGTCGTCGACCTCATGCTGGAGGGGATGACTCCCGCCAGCGATTCGTGATGGGCAGCCGCCGATCACGGCCGAAGGCGCGCAGGGAGATCTTCGTGCCCGGCGGGTACTGGCGTCGCTTGTACTCGGCCAGGTCGGTCAGTCGCAGGATCCGCTCGACCAGGAGGGGATCGAATCCAGCGTCGACGAGGTCGGCGGCGCTGTGGTCTCCGGCGATGTAGCGCTCGAGCATCGCATCGAGAAGTTCATACTCGGGCAGGGAGTCGGTGTCCTGCTGCCCTGGCCGAAGCTCGGCGCTGGGTGGCTTGCTGATGCTGTTCGGTGGAATGGGCGGTGTGCGCCCGTCCTTCTCGGCCTGGGCGTTGCGCCAGCGTGCCAGCTCCCATACGAGGGTCTTGGGGACGTCCTTGATGGGCGCGAAGCCGCCGACGGCATCCCCGTAGATCGTGGAATACCCGACGGCCAGCTCGCTCTTGTTGCCCGTGGCCAGGACGAGATGACCCTCGGCATTGGAGATCGCCATCAGGGTGGTCCCGCGCACCCGGGCCTGCAGGTTCTCCTCTGCCAGTCCGGTGAGATCAAGTGAGCCAAGGTAGGCATCGACCATCGGGGCGATGGGCACAGTGCGCACGTTCAGACCCGTCCGCTCGGCCAGGTCGTAGGCGTCCGAGATGGAGTGCTCCGACGAGTAGACGCTTGGCATGGCCACGCCGAAGACGCGAGCAGCCCCGAGGGCATCGACGCTGATGGCGGCCACGAGAGCCGAGTCGATGCCGCCGCTGAGTCCGAGAAGAACGGATCGAAAGCCGTTCTTCTCGACGTAGTCGCGAACGCTCATGACGAGCGCCTCGTAGACCTCTCCCGACGAGTCGAGCCGATCGGCTGACTGGCTCGGTTTCGGGGCGGCATCCTCGGTGTGGATGTCGACATGAAGCAGGTGAGTCTGGAACTGCGGCCCCCGAGCGAGGACGGTGCCGTCTGCAGCCACAGCGAGCGAGTCGCCGTCGAACACGAGTTCGTCCTGGCCACCCGTCATGTTGCAGTAGACCAGCGCGGCGTTCGCCTCCTGCGCGCGCTTCTGGCACAGCGCAAGGCGGACGTCGTCCTTGTCCTGCTCGAACGGTGATGCGTTCAGCACTGCAAGGACATCGGCTCCGGCGTCCCGCGTCCACGCAACGGGACCACCGTCGCGCCAGAGGTCCTCGCAGATGGCGACTGATACGGACATTCCGTCGACGTCGATGATGAGCGGCCGATCGCCGGAGACGAAATAGCGGGTCTCGTCGAACACGCCGTAGTTCGGAAGGTAGTGCTTGACGTAGCGATCCTGAAGCACGCCTTGACGCACGACGGCTGCGGCGTTGACCGGGCGTCGTCGTGGTTCGCTGGCTTGGCCGGAGGCCACATCGTCCAGGTGGTCGAGATAGCCGATCAGGCAGGTGATGTCACCGTGGCCGTCGGCGTGAATCTGGGCGGCAAGGTCCTCGATGGAGGTCCGCGAAGCATCCTGGAAGGACGGGCGAAGGGCCAGATCCTCGACCGGGTAGCCGGTAAGCGCCATCTCCGGGCACACCACCAGGCGGGCGCCTGCGGCGGCCGCCTCCGCCACCGCAGCGCGCAGGAGAGCGGCGTTTCCGGCAAGGTCACCGACGGTGGGGTTGACCTGAGCGAGGGCGATTCGCAGACTGGGCACGCGACGAGGGTACTGCCGATGCCGCCGATGCGATCCTCCCGTCCAACGGAGCGGTTAACCGGGCTGTAACACGACGGGGGCCACTATGAGGTCATGGACAAGCAGGCCGAATTCGTACTGCGCACGATCGAGGAACGCGACATCCGGTTCGTCCGTCTGTGGTTCACCGACGTTCTGGGCACCTTGAAGTCCGTCGCGATCGCTCCAGCCGAGCTCGAGGGCGCTTTCGCCGAGGGCATCGGCTTCGATGGCTCGGCGATTGAGGGCTTCACCCGGGTCTATGAGTCGGACATGATCGCCAAGCCCGACCCCAGCACCTTCTCGCTGCTGCCGTGGCGCAGTGAGGGTCCGGGCGTGGCAAGGCTCTTCTGCGACATCCAGATGCCCGACGGTTCGCCGTCGTACGCCGATCCGCGATTCGTCCTGAAGCGCACCCTCACCAAGGCCGCTGACCTGGGCTTCACGTTCTACACGCACCCCGAGGTGGAGTTCTACCTGTTCAAGGGCAGCCCCACCGACGGCGGAATCCCCGTCCCCGCCGACACCTACGGCTACTTCGACAACACCCCCCACGGCAAGGCTCACGACTTCCGTCGGCAGGCAATCACGATGCTGGAGCAGATGGGCATCTCCGTCGAGTTCAGCCACCATGAGGGCGGTCCCGGCCAGCAGGAGATCGACCTGCGCTACGCGGACGCCCTGACGACAGCGGACAACCTGATGTCCTTCCGGCTCGTCGTCCAGGAGGTGGCGCTCGAGCAGGGAATGTTCGCGTCGTTCATGCCCAAGCCCTTGTTCAACCAGCCCGGATCGGGGATGCACACCCACCTGTCCCTCTTCGAGGGGGATCGCAACGCCTTCTTCGAGGCCGGTGCGGAGTATCAGCTGTCCAAGGTCGCGCGGTCGTTCATCGCGGGCCTGCTGGTCCACGCTCCGGAGTTCACGGCGGTCACCAACCAGTGGGTCAACTCCTACAAGCGACTGGCGGGAGGCGGCGAGGCTCCTGCGTGGATCTGCTGGGGGCACAACAACCGCTCGTCCCTCATTCGAGTCCCGATGTACAAGCCGTCCAAGGGCAACAGCACCCGCGTGGAGTTCCGCTCGCTGGACAGCGCTGCGAATCCCTACCTTGCCTTCGCCGTGATGCTGGCCGCTGGGCTCAAGGGCATCGAGGAGGGCTACGAACTGCCCCGCGGCTCCGAGGACGATGTCTGGGCACTGACGCCGGGCGAGCGCCGCGCGCTGGGAATGGCGCCCCTGCCGTCCAGCCTCAACCAGGCGATCCAGGCCATGGAGCGCTCGGAGCTGGTGGCCGAGACGCTCGGCGAGCACGTCTTCGAGTTCTTCCTGCGGAACAAGCAGGCGGAATGGGAGGACTACCGTCGACAGGTGACCTCGTGGGAGCTCGAGCGCTACCTGCCGATGCTCTGACGGCCCTTCGGATGGCGGTCATGCCGCACCCTCGGCGGCATGCGTACTAGATTCCTCAGCATGGCTCAGGAGTCCGCCCCATCCTCGCAACCAACGATCCTGGTGATCGAGAACGATGCGACGTGCCCTGCGGGACTCGTGGGCGAGTGGCTTCTCGAGGATGGGTTCCGGCTCGAGGTGCTGACCCCTCACGACGGTGCCGAGCTGCCCCTCGAGGTGGCCGATGACGTCGCTGCCGTCCTCGCCCTCGGTGGGGTGATCGGAGCGCATGACGACGACGATGCGGACTGGCTTCCCGCTGAGCGGACCCTCCTGCGAAACGCGGTCGAGTCGGGGGTCCCAGTCCTCGGGATTTGCCTGGGCGGTCAGCTCCTGGCAGCGGCCAATGGCGGGACTGTGTCGGTGAGTGATGTGACCGAGATCGGTGTCACGGAGGTTCATCGCACGATGGATGGGCTGGCCGACCCGGTCGTCTCGGCGGCACGAGCCGTCGCAGGCGACACCGTGCCGGCTGTTCAGTGGCACCTCGATCACGTGGCTCAACTGCCGGACGGTGCCGTGCTCCTCATGACGAATGACGCGTGTCACGTGCAGGCGTTCCGTCTCGGGGAGACGGCCTACGGCCTGCAGATGCATCCGGAAGTGGACCTGAGGATCTTCACGGACTGGATCGCGGACTCACCCGAGTCTGTTCCGCGCACGGACCGCACGGCATCTGAGGCGCTGGAGACTGTCCGGGAGCGACGTGCGGACCTGGCCTCGGCCTGGCGGCCGGCCATTCGCTCGTGGGGCGATCTTGTCTGGATGCGAGCGCGTGCCTTGGGGACCGTGACCGGCGCATGACGGATCGTCTCGCCACGGACACCGGGCGACTCATCCGCACCGGTCTGGTCGATCTGGATCGAGCCCGACGTCTGCTGGCAGTCGAACGCCTTGCGCCACTCGTGGATCCGGGGGCCGAGATCGACCTGATTGCCGATATCGGAGCCGCAGCGGACCCGGACACCGCGCTGCTCCTCCTGGTGCGGATCCTGGAGGCCTGCGACGAGCCGCAGGCGCGTCGTCTGACGGCGGCCCTGGCGGCCGATGATGACCTGCGCCGACGTCTGATCGAGGTCATCGGCATGTCGGTGGCACTCGGAGAGTTCCTGGAACGTCACCCGGACGAATGGGCAGGCCTCGCTGACGCGGAGACCCTGAGCCAGGCACCGTCGTTCTCCAGGATGCGCCGTGACCTTCTCGAGGTCGTCGGTGCGCACGCTGACGACCCGCGCCCGGTGGCGCGTGGACACGACGAGAGCGTGCTCGATGCACTTCGGGTGGGCTATCGCCGGCTCCTGCTCGGTATCGCTGCCCGCGACATCAGCGGGGTGGCACGGATGGAGACGATCGCCCTCTGGCTGTCCGATCTTGCAGACGCCGTCCTCGAGGCCGCGGTGGCGGTGGCGCGAGCCGAGGTGGGCAGGGAGGCTGACGACTGCCGGTTCGCCGTCATCGGCATGGGCAAGTGCGGTGCCCGCGAGCTCAACTACGTCAGCGACGTCGACGTCATCTTCGTGGCGGAGCCGGCCGAGGGCGTTGACGAGGATGAGGCCCTGCGAATCGCCACGAGACTGGCGACAGGGCTCATGCGTGCAACCAACGCAGTGACGGCCGAGGGGACGATCTGGGAGGTCGACCCGAACCTCCGGCCGGAGGGCAAGCAGGGAGCGCTGGTGCGCACGGTGGCCTCCCATGAGGGCTATTACGCCCGCTGGGCCCAGACGTGGGAGTTCCAGGCGCTCCTGAAGGCTCGAGCCTGTGCTGGCGACAGTGCGCTGGGGGAGGAGTTCGTCGACGTCATCCGCCCGTTCGTCTGGAGCGCTGCGGATCACCCGACGTTCGTGGAGGATGCGCAGACCATGCGTCGACGCGTGGAGAGCCACGTGCCGGCCCGAATCGCGGACCGCGAGCTGAAACTCGGCCCCGGCGGCCTGCGCGACGTCGAGTTCTCCGTCCAGCTGCTGCAACTTGTCCACGGTCGAAGCGATGTGATGCTTCGGAGTTCCGGAACCCTCGAGGCGCTCGAAGCATTGGCCACCTGGGGATATGTCGGTCGTGAGGATGCAGCGACCCTCGCTGACGCCTACCGCTTCCTTCGCACCCTCGAGCATCGAATTCAGCTGCATCGCCTTCGCCGGACCCACACCATGCCGGACAACGAGGACGACCTTCGGCGACTGGGTCGATCCATGGGATTCCGCCAGGAACCGGTGAGTGCGCTCACCGCGGAGTGGAGACGGCACGCCCGCCTCGTTCGGCGAATCCACGAGAAGCTGTTCTACCGACCACTGCTGCAGGCGGTCGCCCGTCTCGACGCGGGCGAGGCACGGCTGAGCCCAGAGGCGGCAGAGCAGCGTCTCCGAGCGCTGGGCTACGCCGATCCGGCGAGTGCGCTCCGGCATCTTCAGGCGCTGACCTCGGGGGTGAGCCGTCGCGCCGCCATCCAGCGCACCCTCCTGCCGGTCATGCTCGGCTGGTTCGCCGACACCCCGGACCCCGATGCCGGACTCCTGGGCTTCCGTCGCGTGAGCGATGTTCTCGGTGCCACCCATTGGTACCTGCGCCTGCTGAGGGACGAGTCCGTGGCGGCGGAGCGCATGGCACGGATTCTCGGCTCAAGTCGATACGCGACAGAGCTCCTGCTCGAGGCACCGGACGCCGTCAGTCTGCTCGCCGACGATCACGACCTTGAGCCACGCAGCCTGGATGCCTTGTCCGCGGAACTGCTCTCTGTGGTCGAACGACATCAGGACGTCAATGAGGCTGTCGCCGGGATCCGATCAGTTCGACGGCGTGAGCTCTTCCGTATCGCGGCGGCTGAGCTCGCCGAAGTGGTCCCGGTCGAGGGCAGCGGTGGCGCACTCTCAGACGTGGCCTCCGCCGCCATCGGTGCGGCATTGGCTGCGGTTCGCCGGTCGGTGGATCCGCTGAGGACGGTCGAGTTCGCCGTCATCGGGATGGGTCGCTTCGGTGGCCACGAGGTCGGTTTCGGCAGCGACGCCGATGTCATGTTCGTCTACCGTGCGGACTCGGGCGCCGACCCCGACGCGCAGCGCACTGCGTCCACAATCGCCGAGGAGCTCAGGCGGGTGCTCATGGCGCCGAGTGGTGATCCGCCGCTCGACATCGATGCCGATCTGCGGCCGGAGGGGCGACAGGGTCCGCTGGTGCGCTCCTTGGACTCCTATGCCGCCTACTACGACCGGTGGTCGGCCACATGGGAGGCACAGGCCCTGCTGCGTGCGGATCTTGTCGCGGGTGACTCCGAACTCGGAGCCGACTTCATGGCCATGGTCGACGCAGTGCGGTGGGCAGGCACGATCTCGGAGGACGAAGTTCACGAGGTGCGCAGGCTGAAGGCTCGGATGGAGTCCGAGCGATTGCCCCGTGGCGCGGATCCAGCACTGCACACCAAGCTGGGGCGTGGCGGGCTCAGTGACGTGGAGTGGGTCGTCCAATTGATCCAGTTGCGCCATGGTGCCGAGGTGCCGGCATTGCGCACCACGCGGACGCTGGAGGGTCTGGAGGCGGCCCGCGCTGCTGGCCTGATCGACGATGCGGATGCGGATCACCTGTCCACCTCCTGGCGTCTGGCCACGGCCATTCGCGATGCTGTGATGCTGGTGCGCGGGCGCGCGAGCGACATGGTTCCCACGGATCTGAATGACCTCCGCGCGGTCGCGTTCATCCTGGGGTATTCGGTGGGTGATTCAGGGCGGTTGCTCGAGGACTACCGTCGCGCCACGCGGTTGGCGCGACAGGTGTTCGATCGACTCTTCTACGGCGTCGTCGACGGCTGATCCGGCAGGGAAGCTGCGTCAGACGGGATCGCACTGGTCTGGCCTGTCAGGCCAGGTGCCGGGTCACGCCGGGCAAGGAACTGGAAGCTGTCCCTCTTGTAGGGGCGCAGGAAGCGGTCGCAGTTCTCCTGGATGGCCGGGTCGAGCTTGCGGCACAACGGGCTTCCATTCTTGTCGTGTCGGAAGTAGAACCCCGCGGTCCACCAATTGTTCATGTCCAGAACGATGGCGCGCTCGACCCCAGCGCCGACGAGAACGTCCGCCAGGCTCTCGGCCGACAGATAGGGGGACCCGACGTAGACCAGACTTCCATCAGCGCGCTCCCCGAGCGCAGCTCGCCACGCAAGGCTCTCCTTGTCGGTGGTGGCACCCCACACCACATTGTCGGCCCCGTTGGACACCTGTGAGATACCACCGTCGACGATGAGGTCGAGGTTCTGGCGCACCACCGACACCTCCGGGGTCATCCGCAGATCGCGCCCCCACTCGCCGATCGCGACCGAGCCGTCCTTGTAGATCACGGCCGAGGCCCGACCCTTCACCAGGGGGCGCACCGTGGTGCCCTCGTAGTAGTAGCCACCACGGGAGTCGTCCAGCCGAAAGGCGCCGTTGACATTGGCCAGCACATCGGGCCACAACTCCTCCGGGAGTGCACCGTCATAGGGGTTGGGGCCGCCGGGCTCCTCGTAGCCGGGAATGAGCACGGCGCGGGTGAGCAGGGTGTCGATCCACATGACCGATGCGTAGTAGCTGGTGTGGACGTCGTCTGCGCGAACGCGAGTCACGTAGATCGCCGGGATGCCATCGACGCGGGATGCCACTGGTTGCCACTGTCCTTCCTTCGGCTCGGGTGTGACGACGGGTGACGTGATGGGCGGGGGAGGTGTCAGATGCGGCCTTTCCATGGGCTCGGATGAGCTGAGTCCCGCGTTCGAGCCTGCGTTCGGGTCTGCGCCCTGCGGCTCGGGAGAGGGCGTGATCGACGGAGCCCGGACTGTGCGGGTGTCGCGTGCGACGGGAGTCAGCGGAAGCGGACGCGACTCTGAGGCTCCAGCATCCTGCGTCACCTCCGGTTGCGGCGGGTTCGCTGGAATCGACACCGTGTCCTCGACCGCATCAGTGAGCCCGGCGGTGTCCTCAGCGGTGATGTCCGCTGAGAGGGTGGGGGCGCCGCCGACGTCGGGGGTGTCGACGTAGGAGTAGTACAGATCCTCCAGTTGAGCGACCACGGGGCCCAGGTGGTTGTCGCGCATCCAGGTGGCGACGATCACCTGTGCCGGCTCGCCGTCGGACCGCGACCAGGTTCCATAGAAGGTCGCGGCCGCCCAGACGCTCGCGATGACGATGAGGCTCAGGGCGGTGCCCAGCGCAATGCGTCCACCACGCGTCCTGGGTCGGTGCCGACCGCGAGGCTGCTCGGCGGTCTCGTCCGTGAACGACTCGTCCTGCGTCGAATCGTCCGTCGAATCGCTAGTCATGCCGCCACCGTCCGTGACGGGAGGGCAGCAGGGCTCCGGTCTCGGCGGCCCAGATGCGCCAGTCGTCGCCGTATGCCTCGCGAAGCAGTGCGTCCTCCCAGCGGGACTTCCCCCAGAAGAACACCGCGAGCAGAGCGCAGACTGCGGCGCTCCACCAGGAACCGATCGCCACGGTGTAGCCGATCGCGATCAGGAGCACGGCCGTGTAGATCGGGTGACGCAGATACCGGTACGGACCCGACGTGCGCAGACCGGCTTCCGGTGTGGGAACGGGCGTGGGGGTCAGTGCAGCGCCCAGGCGAGCTCCCGCCACGAGCCCGAGCGCACAGCCCGCGACGACGAGGCCGATCCCCACCACCAGGCGAGCAGGGTCTGTCTCGACGCGGGGTACCAGCACGAGCACTACTAGGAGGATCCCCTGAACTGCGACGAGGAGCCAGCCCGCCGCCTGTCGCGTCATGCCCACCAGTATGCGCCCGCCGGGCGCGAGTTCGAAGCACGGACGGGCTCTGGCGCGTCAGTCGGATGCCCCAGGACAGTCGAGAGGCCCCCGGTCGAAACCGGGGGCCTCTCGTTTCCCTGTGCGCGCGAGGCGAATCGACGCGAAGGGAGCCTCGCCGTGTGCTCGGGCGCGGTCTAGATGTCGAAGTAGAGCTCGAACTCGTGCGGATGCGGACGCAGGCGGATGGGATCGATCTCGTTGGTCCGCTTGTAGTCGATCCACGTCTCGATGAGGTCGGCGGGGAACACGTTGCCGGCCTGCAGGTACTCGTTGTCGGCCTCGAGCGCCTCGAGAACACCCGACAGTGAGTCCGGCACCTGCGGGATGGCAGCCTGCTCGTCCGGCGGGAGCTCGTAGAGATCCTTGTCGACGGGCGCCATCGGCTCGATCTTGTTCTTGATGCCGTCGAGGCCGGCCATCAGCTGGGCCGCGAAGGCCAGGTAAGGGTTGCTCGAGGGGTCAGGCACGCGGAACTCGATGCGCTTGGCCTTGGGCGAGCTGCCCGTCACCGGGATGCGGATGCAGGCTGACCGGTTGCGAGCGGAGTACACCAGGTTGACGGGGGCCTCGTAGCCAGGCACGAGGCGGTGGTAGGAGTTCACCGTCGGGTTGGTGAACGCCAGCAGCGAGGGAGCATGCTTGAGCAGTCCGCCGATGTACCAGCGTGCGAGGTCGGACAGGCCGCCGTAGCCCTTCTCGTCGTAGAACAGCGGCTCGCCGTCCTTCCACAGGGACTGGTGGCAGTGCATGCCCGAGCCGTTGTCACCGAACAGCGGCTTGGGCATGAATGTGGCGGTCTTGCCGTGCTTCCAGGCGACGTTCTTGATGACGTACTTGAAGAGCATCACCTCGTCGGCGGCGTGCTGCAGGGTGTTGAACTTGTAGTTGATCTCACCCTGGCCGGCGGTGCCGACCTCATGGTGCGAGCGCTCGACCTGGAGGCCGACGCCGAGGAGGTTGGTGACCATGTCGTCACGGATGTCAGCGAAGTGATCGACCGGCGGGACGGGGAAGTAGCCACCCTTGTAGCGGGTCTTGTAGCCCCGGTTGCCGCCCTCTTCGACGCGGCCGGTGTTCCAAGCTCCCTCGATCGAGTCGACGTGGTAGTACGACTCGTGCTGGTTGGTCTCGAAGCGAACGTCGTCGAAGACGTAGAACTCGGCCTCGGGGCCGAAGAAGACGGTGTCGGCGATGCCCGTCGACTTGAGGTAGGCCTCGGCCTTGGCCGCCACGTTGCGTGGGTCGCGGCCGTACTCCTCGTTCGTGAACGGATCGCGGATCGAAAAGTTCATGACCAGAGTCTTGGCCGGGCGGAACGGATCGATGAATGCGGTGGCCGGGTCAGGGATGAGCTTCATGTCTGACTCGTGGATGGCCTGGAATCCACGGATGGATGAGCCGTCGAACATGAGACCGTCATCGAAGACGGCCTGGTCGAACGACTCGACCGGCATGTTGAAGTGCTGCATGACGCCGGGAAGGTCGATGAAGCGCACATCGACGAACTTGACGTCTTCGTCCTTGATGTACCGCAGGACCTCGTCGGAACTGTTGAACATGACACCTCCTGCTCGCTGTGGCGAGCCATTGTCGTGCGCCTGTGGGGCGCGTCGCCTCGCGCGGGTGGGGCCCGCCTGGCCGAAGACGGATGCCTTCGACGCCGTCACCGTAGAAGCGAGCGGTATCTGGGGCGTGTCCCGATTGTTTCCGTCGTGTTAACGCCGTGCCGTCAGTGCGCATGGCCTCGGTTCACGCGGGTGACGACAGTGGCGCATGGTGCGGATGGATACGGTGGGGCAGTGAGTGAGCTGCCAGCAGAGGGTGCATGGTCGGGCGAGGTCGCCGGGCTCGGACGTCGCGTGGTCGCACTGGTGATCGACTGGTTCTCCAGCATGGCGGTCGCCATCCTGCTCGTGGGCAGCGACGCCCTCAGCACAGGCGGTGGATCCCTGGTGATCCTTGCCGTCTTCTTCGTCGAGGTTGTCCTGCTCACCTGGCTGCTGGGCAGCTCGTTCGGTCAGCGGCTCGTGCGAATCCGCGTTGAGCGCACCTCGGGCCGGGCTCTCGGCCTGCCCCGCATCGCCCTGCGAACTGCGCTCATCTGCCTGGTGATCCCTCCGCTGGTGATGGACTCCTACGGTCGTGGCCTGCAGGATCGAGCGGTGGGATCCGTCGTCGTCCGCCTGTGACCTGTCCGGAACCTGACGCCAGCATGGTCACACGAGAGGGTGCGAGGGTCAGGCGCCGCGCTGCCGTCGCACCGATCGCGCGCTGGTGGGCATCGGACCCTTGGGGATCGGCATGCTCGACGCCGCGTTGCCCAGGGCGTCCAGACGCCGGCGCATCTCGGTGATCTCACCGCCCCGGAGGTTGCGGGGCAGCTTGGTCAGCGACTTCTGAAGCTTCATGAGCGATACCTGCTCGTCGCCGTCGCCCACCTGGATCTCGTAGATCGGAACCTCGGGCAGCCAGCGGGCGGTGCGCTTGCGCTCATTCGCCAGCATCGGAACAACGCGGGAGGCCGGGCCTTCCGAGACGAGGATGACGCCGGGGCGACCCACGACTCGGCTGATCATGTCCTGGTTCTTGTTGACGGCGACGGCGGGTGTGACCTGCCAGTTGCCCCCGCGCAGGGACTGGATGACTGCGGCGGCCGCGCCTGGCTGGCCGTCGATCTGGCTGTAGGCGGCCCTCATGGCTCGTCGACTGAACCAGTAGGTGGCTGCCAGCAGCGCCACGGGGATGGCCACGATGATGCCGGTGAACCAGTTCAGCCACACGCCCAGAGGCACGGCGATGACGAACGCCGTCACAATGAGGATGCCGCCGATCTCCAGGGGCAGTGCCCGGTAGACCTTCTGCGTCATCCGCCAGTTCTGGGCGAGCGAGGACATGGTGGACTTGATGCGACCGAACATGGGGGCAGCCTAGATGAGTGGTGGGTTCGGCTACGCAGGTGACTGGGCGCGGGCCGCGATGGCCTGCTCGTACAAACGCCCTGCGCGGTAGCTAGAACGCACCAATGGCCCGCTCATGACGCCGACGAATCCGAGTTCGGTTGCCACGTCAGCGAGCTCCACGAACTCCTCGGGGCGCACCCACCGCTCCACCGGATGGTGGCGCGGGGTCGGCCGCAGGTACTGGGTGATGGTCACGAGGTCGCACCCGGCCTCGACGAGGTCAGCGAGCGCCTGATGGACCTCGGGAATCTCCTCACCCATGCCCAGGATCAGATTGCTCTTGGTCACCAGGCCGGCGGCGCGGGCCTGGGTGATGACGTCGAGGCTGCGCTCGTACGTGAAGGCGGGTCGGATGCGCTTGAACAGGCGAGGAACGGTCTCCACGTTGTGGGCGAGGACCTCTGGCGCCGAATCGAAAACCTGCCCGAGGAGCGTCGGGTTGCCGGAGAAGTCAGGGATCAGGACCTCCACGCCGGTGCCGGGGTTGAGGCCGTGGATCTCCCGGATCGTCTGGGAGTAAAGCCAGGCTCCCTCGTCTGGGAGATCGTCGCGGGCGACGCCTGTGATGGTGGCGTAACGAAGCCCCATTGTGCGCACCGACTCCGCAACCCGGAGTGGTTCACCAGTGTCGAGCGGGGCCGGCTTGCCGGTGTCGATCTGGCAGAAGTCGCAGCGACGAGTGCACTGCTCACCGCCGATGAGGAAGGTGGCCTCGCGGTCCTCCCAGCATTCGTAGATGTTCGGGCAGCCGGCCTCCTGGCAGACGGTGTGCAGCCCCTCGGCCTTCACCATGGCCTGGATCTTGGTGAACTCCGGTCCGGTCTTCAAGCGCGTGCGAATCCAGTCGGGCTTGCGCTCGATGGGCACCTCTGAGTTGCGCGCCTCGATGCGCAGCAGCTTGCGGCCGTCGGGATCTACCACTGGATCATCCTTCCCAGATGTGCCTCCACGGTAGGCAGGATCTCCTGCACCGTGACGTCTCGGTCGAGCTCCTTGGAGAGTGTGGTCACGGAAGCATCCGTGATTCCGCAGGGCACGATCCGATCGAACCACGCAAGGTCGTTGTCGCAGTTCAGCGCGAATCCGTGCATCGTCACGCCCTCGGTGACGCGAACGCCTATCGCTGCGACCTTGCGATCAGGGCCGCGCTCGTCGGCCGCCACCCAGACGCCGCTGCGACCCTTGATTCGCATCGTCTCGACGCCGAACTCGGAGCACACGTCGATCAGCATCGCCTCGATGCGGCGCACGTGATCGACGACGGCCATCCGGTCCGGCAGTCGGATGATGGGGTAGCCGACCAGTTGCCCTGGCCCGTGCCACGTGATCTTGCCGCCTCGGTCGACGTCCACGACGGGAGTGCCGTCCATGGGCCTCTCGAAGGGCTCTGTCCGGCGCCCTGCGGTGTAGACGGACGGATGCTCCAGAAGGAGGACGGTGCTGGGGGAGCCCGCTACGACGTCTGCGTGGACACGACGTTGGAGGTCCCAGCCGGCCTGATAGCCGACGGCGTCTGCTCCGAAGCCCACGTGCTCGACCCGGAGCCCCTGGGGGGCCTGCTCAGGTGCTGAGGTGGGCGGCACGTCCGCCAGCCTACCTTCGCGCGGCCAGGTCATCCATCGGCCACGGGACTGGGTTCCGTCGACCTGGCGCATGGACACCGAGGACCTGGCGAAAGTCGCGCCTCTCGGTGTCGAAGGCGATGCCTCAGTATCGGCCAGCACTGCCGAACGTGCGGCGGGCGCGATGGGAGGCAGGCAGGTTCGGTGACCAGCCCCAGGCGACATCGGCTGTGGGTAGTGGCCATCGAGTGGTCAGTCGAATGGTGCGGCAGGCCCGCGGGAAGGTCGATCAGTCTCCTGCGGGCATCCCCAGATGGGCCATGACGCTGTCGGCGACCCGTCGGCCGCTCACCATGGCGCCTTGGATGGATGCAGTATCCCGGTGGTCACCGGCCACGAACATGCCATCACCCAGCGCGACGGGCTGTCGGATCGTCAGCGGGACGGACATCGCAGGAAGGGCGTAGGGGACGGGGTAGCAGCCGACACGCTCCCAGCCCCGGGTGCCCACGCCATACAGCTGGGCCAATTGCTGGCGCACGGCGGCTTCTGCCTCGATCGAGGAGTCCAGGCCGAGGGTGGAGGCTGATACGAGAACCCTGCCCTCGGACGCGTAGGACGGTGCAGCGTGCGTCAGGACGACAGTGTTGATCACCGGGCCATGCGCACTGCGGCCATCGACCACGACGACTGGCTGTCCCTCGGTGAGGAGCTCGGGATTTCCGTCGGCGATGAAGTACCAGGTGGTCACGTCGCGGCCCGCGGGGACGGTCAGACCGGGGAGGAGTGACTCGGCCGCGCGGGGATCGGCTGCCACGATCACCGCCTTGGCCCGCACTTCGCCGTCTGTTGTGGAGATTCGCCCCGGCCGGACCGACTCGACGCCGGTCGAGCATCGGACGGAGCCATCGGGCAGGGCGTCACGCAGCTGCTCCGGAATCGCCTGCATGCCCCGTGCCGGCACTGATGGCACTCCGGTGACGAAACTGGTGAGAACCAGGTCGAGAAAGCGACGAGACGTTGCCATTTCGGGCTCCAGGAACACGCCTGTGAGGAAGGGGCGGAGAACCGTCTCGAGGAGCGTGGGATCGACACCCGCGGACAGCAGGGCCACATCGGCAGTCATGTCAGTGCGACCCTCCCGCTCCTGTCGATCAAGGCGCGAGGTCTTCAGCGCATACGCAGCGAAGCGCAGCTTCCCGGCGAGACCGCCGGTGCGCCGGGACAGGGCGTCGGGCACCCAGCGAGGGACCTTCCGCGGATCGCCCAGGCGAGTTGGTCCGTGGTCCGTGAGAGCGACCACGCCCGGTGTGAAGGCACGCAGCTCCAGCAGTTCGTGATCCAGCACCCGAGCAGCTTCCGGGTATGCCGGGTTGTAGAGCTGGAAGCCGTGATCGAGCAGCAGTCCGTCGCGACGATCCGTGCGAACACGGCCGCCGACCTGCTCGGCTGCCTCAAGAACGACGACGTCCACCCCGTGGATTGCCAGTTGCCGTGCTGCTGCGAGACCGGCGAGACCGGCTCCGACGATGGCGACGTCCGCCGTCATGCGTCCTCGGCGAGTGCCGTCCGGATGGCATCGGCGATCGTGGTGTCCTGGAACGTGAAGCCGGCCCCCTCGAGCACGCGCGGCATCACTCGAGAGCTGCCCAGCACCTCGGTGGAGAACTCGCCGAGAGCGACCTTCAGTGCGAAGGCCGGTGCGGGCAGCAGGGTGGGCCGATGGAGGACGTCGCCCATGGCGCTCGTGACCTCGGCATTGGTGACGGGCAGGGGCGCCGTGAGGTTCACCGGCCCCGAGATGTCCTCGCGCTCGAGCAGGAACTCCAGCGCCCGAATCTCGTCGCGAAGGGAGATCCACGACCAGTACTGCTGTCCGTTCCCGAGCTTGCCGCCCAGGCCCGCCTTGAACAACGGGAACATGCGCGCCCATGCGCCACCTTTGCTCGACACGACGAGGCCGGTGCGGGGGTGAGTGACTCGGATGCCGGCGCTGCGGGCGGGATCGGCGGCGGCCTCCCAGGCTCGCACGACGTCGGCCAGGAAGCCCGTTCCCGCGGGTGCAGTCTCGTCGACCATCCGGTCACCGGTGTCGCCGTACCAGCCGATGGCCGAGGCGGAGACGAGAACCCGCGGGGGAGTGGGCAGGGCGGTGATGGCGCGCACGATGGTGTGGGTGCCGTCGACGCGGCTGTCGAGGATCTCCCGCTTGTAGGAGTCGGTCCATCGGTGGTCGCCTACCCCGGCGCCCGCGAGGTGAACGACGGCGTCCGTCCCGGCCAGTCGATCGAGATCGACGGTGCCCTGCCGCGGGTCCCAGGAGATCTCGTCCGGGGCGCTCGCCTGTCGCCGCACGAGACGGTCGACGTGGTGCCCTTGGGCCCGCAGATGGGGCACGAGGGCCGAACCGATGAGTCCGGACGCTCCTGTGACGGCTACTCGCATGGCTCAAGCATCCCGCATGACGCAGCTCCCGGCATCCGGGCCGTGCCACCGTGGGTCACGAGCGGTCAGAGACCGAGCTCGGCCTCGAATGCGGCCTCCTCGAGTCGGGCCTTGATGGCGCCGAGGAAGCGAGCAGCGTCCGCACCGTCGACCAAGCGGTGGTCGTAGGTCAGGGCGAGATACACCATCGAGCGGATGGCGATCACGTCCTGGCCGGTGGAGTCGGTGACGACGACGGGACGCTTGACGACGGCACCGGTGCCGAGAATGGCGACCTGCGGCTGGTTGATGATCGGAGTGTCGAACAGCGCGCCCCGACTGCCGGTGTTGGTGACCGTGAAGGTGCCTCCGCTGAGCTCGTCGGGAGACAGCTTGTTCGTGCGGGTCCGGTCGGCGAGGTCGGCGATTCGGCGAGCGAGGCCAGCGATGTTCAGGTCACCAGCGTCACGGATGACCGGTACGAGAAGGCCGCGGTCGCTGTCGACGGCGATGCCCAGGTGCTCGGCCTCGAAGTAGGTGACCGTGCCCTCCGCCATGTTGATGGAGGCATTCACCTGCGGGAACTGCTTCAGCGCCTCGACGGACGCCTTGCAGAAGAAGGGCAGGAAGGAGAGTCCGACACCCTCGCGCGCGGCGAATTCGCCCTTGACGCGAGCGCGCAGCTGGGCGATCCGGGTGACGTCGACCTCGACGACCGTGGTGAGCTGGGCTGAGGTATCGAGGGACTCGACCATGCGCTCGGCGATGACCCGACGCAGTCGACTCATCTTCTCGGTGCGCCCACGCAGCGCGGATGACTGCGGTGCCCCGGTGGCGGCGACGGCGCCCGTGGCCGCCGGAGCGGCTGCTGACTCTGCCGCTGGGGCTGATGCGGTCGCGGTCGCGGCCTTCTGATCGATCGCGGCCTGAAGGACGTCGGACTTGCGGATGCGTCCGCCGACGCCCGTGCCGGTCACGGTGGACAGATCGACGCCATGCTGGGAGGCCAGACGGCGCACCAGCGGTGTGACGTAGGCGTCGGCATTGTCAGGAGCGGAGGTCGATGCGACCGGCGCAGGTGCAGCGGGCGCAGGTGCAGCGGGCGCAGGTGCAGCGGGCGCAGGTGCAGCGGGCGCGGGTGCGGCGGGCGCGGGTGCAGTGGAGGAACCGACGGTTCCGAGAACGGCCCCGACCTCGACGGTCTCGTCCTCGCCGACGATGATGCTGAGCAGCACTCCGGCGACGGGGCTGGGGAGCTCGGTGTCGACCTTGTCGGTGGAGACCTCGAGCAGCGGCTCGTCCACGGCGATGGTGTCGCCGACGGCCTTGAGCCAGCGGGTGACGGTGCCCTCGGTGACGCTCTCGCCCAGGGCCGGCATGAGGATGGGTGAGCTCTCGCCTGCAGCAGCGGGCGCAGGTGCGGCGGGCGCCGGTGTGGGTGCGGGCGTCGGCACGGGCGTGGATACCGGCTCAGGTGCGGGTGCGGGTGCGGGCGCCTCGACCACCGCGGGGGCTGGTTCGGCCGGAGCTGCCCCGCCCTCGGATGCCTCGCCGATGGTGGCGAGGACGGCCCCGACCTCGACGGTCTCGTCCTCACCGACGGTGATGCTGAGCAGCACCCCGGCGACCGGGCTCGGGATCTCGGTGTCGACCTTGTCGGTGGAGACCTCGAGCAGCGGCTCGTCGACGGCGATGGTGTCGCCGACGGCCTTGAGCCATCGAGTGACGGTGCCTTCGGTAACGCTCTCGCCCAGGGCGGGCATCGTGACGGTGACCGACATCGGGTGGTGCTCCTTCGTCTAGATCGACTGCCGTGTCTTGTGGACGGTCAGGCGTGCGCGTGCAGGGGCTTGCCGGCCAGGGCGAGGTGTGCCTCGCCCAGGGCCTCATTCTGGGTGGGATGCGCGTGGATGAGGGTGGCAACATCCTCGGGGTGAGCCTCCCAGTTGACGATGAGCTGGGCTTCACCGATCTGCTCGCCCATCCGCGAGCCGACCATGTGCACACCGATGATGGGACCGTCGACGAGCTGCACGAGCTTGATGAAGCCCGCCGTCCCGAGGATCTGGCTCTTTCCGTTGCCTCCGAGGTTGTACTCGTACACGGCCACATTGCCCCCGTGCTGCTCGCGTGCCTGCGCCTCGGTCAGACCGACGCTGGCGACCTCGGGCTCGCAGTAGGTGACGCGGGGGATGTTGATGTCGGCGATGACGGCCGGGTTCAGGCCGGCGATCTCCTCGGCGACGAAGATGCCGTGCTGGAAGCCGCGGTGGGCCAGCTGCAGGCCCGGCGTGATGTCGCCGACGGCGAAGACGCCGGGAACGTTCGTGCGCAGACGCTCGTCGACGAGCACCCAGCCACGATCCATGGCGACGCCCTGCTCCTCGTAGCCCATGCCCGACGTATTGGGGCCGCGACCGACGGCGACGAGCAGGATGTCGGCGTCCAGGACGGTGCCGTTCTCCAGGGTGACGTGGACGCCGTTGTCGTCCTGGGTCGCGGACGCGAAGCGCACACCGAGGCTGAAGGAGATGCCGCGCTTGCGGAAGGCGCGCTCGAGCGCCTTGGAGCAGGCCTCGTCCTCGTTGGGCACGAGGTGGGGGAGGGCCTCGACGATGGTGACGTCGGTGCCGAAGGACTTCCAGACGCTGGCGAATTCGACGCCGATCACGCCGCCGCCGAGGACGATGGCGCTCTTGGGCACGTAGTCCATGTTCAGGGCCTGGTCGGACGTCATGATGCGGCCGGAGATCTCGAGGCCGGGGAGCGAGCGGGAGTACGAGCCCGTGGCCAGCACGATGGTGGTGCCGGTGTGGCGCTCGCCGTTGACCTCGATGGTGTCGGGGGCGACGAGCCGGCCCTCGCCCTCGATGAACGTCACATCGCGGCTCTTGACCAGGCCCTGGAGACCCTTGTAGAGGCGACCGACGACCCCGTCGCGGTACTCGTTGACCTTCGGCATGTCGATGCCCTCGAAGGTCGCCCGCACGCCGAAGGACTCGCTCTCCCGGGTGTTGTCCGCAACCTCAGCTGCGTGGAGGAGGGCCTTGGTCGGGATGCAGCCGCGGTGCAGGCAGGTGCCACCGAGCTTGTCCTTGTCGATCAGGATGACGGACTTGCCGAGTTCGGCCGCTCGCAGTGCGCAGGCATAGCCTCCGCTGCCGCCGCCGAGGATGACCAGATCTGCGTGCGCCACTGTGGACAGCTCCCGTTCGTCGTGAAGGTGTGGGTCACATCCTTCCACCGCCGGTCCGCCGCGTCAGACGGACCCCTCCGCCATCTCGGCTGCGACCTGGACGAACGTACGCACGGCGGCGCCTGTGCCTCCCTTGGGCGTGTAGCCGTAGGCGGTCTTCTCGTTGTAGGCCGGCCCCGCGATATCCATGTGGACCCATGCCTGGCGTGCGGGAATGAACTCCTGAAGGAAGATGCCGGCACTGAGCATTCCGCCGAGTCGATCGCCGATGTTGGCGATGTCGGCGACGGGGGAATCCATGGAGGCGCGCAGGTCGGCGGGAAGCGGCATGGGCCAGGCAGCCTCGCCGGCGCTCTCGGCCGCCGAGCAGACCTGCGTGCGTGCGTCATCGGAGTTGCTCATGACGCCGGCGATCCGCGCGCCCAGGGCGATGCGCTGGGCGCCGGTGAGCGTCGCCGCGTCGATGATCAGGTCGGGCCTCTCGGCGACGGCCATGCCGAGCGCATCGGCGAGGATGAGTCGACCCTCGGCATCGGTGTTCAGCACCTCGACCGTGGTGCCGTCGAACATCGTGATGACATCGCTGGGCCGCTGGGCCGTCCCGCTGGGCATGTTCTCCGCGGTCGGGACCCATCCGGTGACGTGGACGGGCAGACCCAGGCGAGCGATGGCCTGCACTGCACCGATGACGGCCGCCGCTCCTCCCATGTCGGCCTTCATCTCGTCCATGTTCGCGGCTGGCTTGATCGAGATGCCACCCGTGTCGAAAGTGATGCCCTTGCCGACGAGAGCCAGGTGGGTGGTCGCGCCCTCGGGGGCATAGTCCATGCGCACGAGGCGCGGGGGATGGGCCGAACCCATACCCACAGCGAGGATGCCGCCACAGCCGTCGCGCTCGAGGTCCGGCACGTCCCACACCGTGACGTCGACGGGTAGGTCATGAACGGCGGACACCGCTGCCTCGGCCAGTTCGACCGGGTGCAGTGTCGACGGTGGCGTGTTGACCAGGTCGCGGGCCAGCAGGACGCCGTCCGCGACGACGCCGGCGTCCTTGATCGCCTGCTTCTGCTCAGCGGTCGGGTCGTCGGCGAGCAGGAGGGTGATCGTGCGCACGGGTGCCGGACGGCCCTTGGCCGACTTTCCCCGGAAACTCGTGAAGTCGTACGCGCCCAGTCGCGCTGCCACGGCAACGGCGACCATCTGCTCGTCGTCCGCCAGAGGGAGGCTGATCGCGACGCGGCGAGTTCCCGCCAGAGAGCGAATGGCGGATCCCACCGCGCGCATCACGGTCTCCCCGTCCCATGTCGCTGCGGCATCGCCGAGGCCGACGCCCACGACGAAGGGCGCTGCCATACCGGCGCCGGGAATGCGGACCACATCGCCTGACTTGCCGGTGGCGCCCACGGCGGCAAAGGCATCACCCAGTCGCGTGCGCTGGGCGGAGGTCAGCCGGGGGCTCACCACCTCCGGCTTCTTCCCCTTGCCGGGGGCGAGGGCGACGATCAGGGCATCGGTCGTCATCGTGGCGGGAGCGGTGGCCGCGAGGGAGAGAGTCGTCATGGGCCAAGGCTATCCGGCGAACGCTGGGCAAGAATCGAATCGCTCCGACGTGCGGTCGGCAGATCCGACTACTGGCCCGCTCGTGACTTCCATGAAGGGAAGCCCTGGCCTCGACGGCCTGATCCGGACTGCCAGTACGGTTTCGGCATGACGGTCCTCCGAGCGACACCCCTTCACGCCCGACACCTCGAGGCTGGCGCCAAGATGGCCGACTTCGGCGGCTGGGACATGCCGATCGAGTACACCGGCACGGTGGCCGAGCACACGGCGGTGCGGACCAGCGTCGGCATCTTCGATGTCTCGCACATGGGCAAGGTCGCCGTGCACGGTCCGGGAGCCGTCGCGTGGCTCAATACTGTGCTCGCCAATGACCTCGATCGCATCTCCGCCGGGCAGGCTCAGTACTCGATGCTCCTCAATGAGGCGGGTGGCGTCGTCGACGATCTGATCGTCTACCGGTGGTCCGATGACGGTGCCTACGTGATCCCGAACGCCTCGAATGCAGTCAACGTCGTGGCCACCCTTCGAGCGCAGGTGCCGGAGGGCATCACGATCGACGATCAGCACGAGACGCACGGAATCATCGCCGTGCAGGGACCCAGAAGCGCCGAGGCGCTCGCGGTCCTCGGCCTTCCCACGGAGCATGACTACATGTCGATGGAGATGGCTCAGTGGCACGAGGCTCCGATCGTGGTGTGCCGAACGGGATACACGGGCGAGCACGGGTACGAGCTGATCGCCCCGAATGAGGTGCTCGTCGATCTCTGGGATGCCCTGGTGGAGAAGGGCGCGCCGTTCGGCCTGCTGGCAGCCGGACTGGGTGCGCGCGACACCCTGCGCACGGAGATGGGCTACCCCCTGCACGGTCAGGACATCAGCCCGACGATCTCCCCGGTGCAGGCGATGCTGGGCTGGGCGGTCGGCTGGGAGAAGCCGGAGTTCGTCGGCCGTGGCGCTGTCGTCAAGGAGCGAGCTGAGGGACCGCGCCGTCGGCTTCGGGGGCTGATCGCCCTCGAACGCGGCATCCCGAGGCCCCACATGGACGTCCGTCGTCAGAGCATCACGGACAACGATCTCGACGGCGACCTCGTCGGCGAGATCACGAGCGGCACCTTCTCGCCGACGCTGAAGCAGGGGGTCGCCCTGGCTCTCCTCGATACGTCGGTGGCCGTCGATGACGAGGTTGTGGTCGACGTTCGCGGTCGCGCAAGCCTCTTCCGAGTCGTGAAGCCGCCGTTCGTCACTCCCAGCACGCGGGCCTGAGGGGCAAGGAGCCCCTCGGACTGCTCACCCGTCCGGAGAACCTGCCGATCCCTGCAGGCTCAGCGCCAGCAGGGCCAGCGCGGCATCGGCCCCATGGCCGCAGTCATCGCTGAGGTGGAGGTCCAGCCCGGCTGCGAGATCTATCCGCTCGCGTGCGGCCGTCCGAGCCGGGTCCGGGGATGTGCTCGCCTCGCGCCACCAGGCCCGCGCCTTGTAGGCGAGCCGGTCGGAGACCAGGGCGGCGGCCCATTCGTCAGTGCCGTCAATCAGGCAGGGCGTGCGTCGTGCTGCGGCGCCGAGGAGGATCCCGGCGACGGCCGCCAGGTTCCGAGCATCCATGGCCTGGAGGAGTGCCGAGTAGTCGCCGAGGAGATGCGCGTGCTGGGCCATGCGGTCGCGAATGCGCGTGCACGTCTGCATCCAGAGAGCGTCGGACATGCCGTCGGGCTGCCCGAGCACGGCTGAGGCATCACGTTTGGTGAGCAGTGCCGTCAGGGCCCGCGCAGTGACGTCATCGCGCTCCGCCACCCGGGGAACGATCAGGGTCGCACCGCTGTCGATCGCCCGGTTCGCCTCGGCGATGCCCGTGCGAAGGGCGGACATGGCGTCGGATGACTCGCTCGGGACAAGGTGAACGGCCTCGAGTGCGGCATCGCCCGTCAGCGTGACCCACCAGTCCCGCAGGTCCGCGAGGGCTCCCGTGAGGGTGCTGTCGCCAACGGGCGAAGAGTCATCCGAGGAGCCGTCCGTGGGGCGTGCGATGCGGGCGACCGTGGCGACCACGTCGTCCGGCAGGTCCGTCGTCATGTCACCACCAGGAGGACCAGGACGACAGTGGTCGCGATCTCACCAGCAGCGCCGATGACGTCACCCGTGATGCCGCCGAAGCGGCGTCGCGCGATGCGAATGAGCCAGACCGTTGCGAGGATCGATCCGAGGATCGCGACAGCAGTGCCCGCCCCTGCGGCTACCCCGTGGGAGCGTGTCACCGAGCCACAGAAGAGCAGCAGCCACCCCAGCGTGATCAACCACGTCGCCCACGCGGGGACGGTGCCAGCGACGGCTGCGCCCAGCCCGTCAGCGCGTGCTGCTGGAACGCCGCGGGTGGCGGTCATCATCATGGCGACCCTGCCCATGACGATGGCGATGACGAATGACCCGCCGCCGGCGCCGGTGTCCAGCAGGGCTCCGAAGGCGATCGTCTGGATCACGAGCATGAGCACCAGCGCGACGACGCCGAACGGTCCGATGTCGGAGCGCCGGGCGATGTCCAGCGCACCGGCCGGGTCGCGTCCGCTCCCGAGGCCGTCGACGGTGTCGGCGAGGCCGTCGAGGTGGAGGGCGCGGGTGATCCAGGCGAGCGCCGCAACAGCGAGGGCTGCGCCGAGCAGGCCGGGGGAGTCCGTCGCATTCACGAGAACCTGTGCGGTGATGCCGAGGATGAGTCCCAGAAGCAGCCCGATGGGCGATGACAGCAGCATGGCGCCGCGTGCCGCCTGTGCGTCGACCCGCTCGGGGGGAGGCACAGGGAGGCGGGTGAACGTGCCCACGGCCAGTCGCAGGCCGTCAGTGCTCACGATCTGTCACTCCTGCACTCTCGAAGGTTGCCATTTCCGCGAGCGTAGCGGCGGCGCCGGCCAGCAGTGGCAGGGCCAACAGCGCGCCGGTTCCCTCACCGAGGCGCAGGTCCAGATCGATCAATGGGCGAAGGCCCAGATGAATCAGCGCGACGTGTGCTGCCGGTTCGGCAGACAGGTGCCCCGCGCACCACCACTCGGATGCTCCCGGAGCCAGTCGCCCGGCCGCTAGGGCAGCGGCGCACGACACGACACCATCCAGGATGACGGGCGTCGATCGGCGGGCTGCACCGGAGAGGAATCCGACCATCGCGGCGATGTCCGGGCTGCTGATCCGTGCGAGCAGTCGCGCCACGTCATTCGCGTCGGCCGATGCGCGTGCCACCGCCGCAGCGACGGCCGCCCGCTTCCTGGCGAGCGTTGCGTCATCGACTCCTGTTCCGCGCCCGGTGATCTGATGCGGGTCGGAGTCGGTCAGGAGGGCGATGATGGCAGCGGCCGCTGCGGTGTTGCCGATGCCCATGTCGCCGGCGATCAGCACGTCAGCACCGGCCTCTATCTCCTCGCCTGCGATGCGTGCTCCGAGATCAAGGGCGGCCTCGCACTCGGCGACTGTCATGGCGTCCTCGCGATCGATGGCCCCGGAGCCTCGCCGGATCCTGTGCGCGGCCACTCGGGGATCCTGCTCGTCGAGATAGTCAGGTTCAGCATCGACGCTGACGTCGACTACCCGGACATGGGCGTGGAACTGTCGAGCGAGGACGTTCGCCGCCGCCCCACCGGACACGAAGTTGGCCACCATCTGGGCGGTGACCTCGGGAGGGTAGGCGGAGGTGCCCGATGCTCGAGCGATGCCGTGGTCACCGGCGAAGATCACGAGGCGCGGTGCGGTGAACGGATGAGGTGGGCAGGTGTCCTGCACTGCGGCCATCCACACCGACGCCGACTCCAGCCTGCCGAGGGCTCCTGCGGGCTTGGTCAGGATTCGCTGTCTGGACTCAGCAGCGCGAGCCGCCTCGCGCGACGGCGCCGGGACGGATGGGCTGGGCGAGGGGATCGTCATGGGGTTCCGCCTCTGACGGCCGACCCTCGTGACAGCTCGATCGGACGGCCGGCCACCATCAGCTGGACGTCATCGCATGCTTCTGCCACCTGCATGTTCGTGCGTCCCAGCAGGTCCCGGAACAGGCGCCCGGAAACCGTCTCGGGAACGATTCCCATGCCGACCTCGTTCGAGACGAGGGTGACGGGAACGGCGGACGCCTTCACGCAGGAGGCCAGACGTGCGATCTCCTCATCCAGCTCTGCGATGACCGCCTCGCGCTCACTTGACTCGATGCGACGCCAGGCGTCCCGTCGATCAAGCTGACCGGTCAGCCACAGAGCCAGGCAGTCGACGAGGACCGGGCGGGAAGCCTCGGCGAGTTCGGTGGTGACGTCGATAGTCTCGACAGTCGTCCATGTTGCCGGTCGACGCGCCTGATGGGTCGCGATGCGTGCCGCCCATTCGTCGTCATCGGCTCGGTCCCCTCCGGTGGCGATGTAGGCCACCGACGAGTGGACGGCCATCAGCGACTCGGCATAGGTCGACTTCCCGGAGCGGGCGCCGCCGAGGATCAGCGTTCGTGTCGGATGGTGTTCCTCGGTGTCGATCACGTCGAAGTCCTCGTGCAGGGCCATGCCGATGACGTCCAGGCGTGCGCGCAGGTCCAATGACGGCGGATTGTGGTGACTCAGGTGGGTTGCGACGACACGAGTGTGCTCGTCGACAGTCCCGTGTGCTCGCAGGGAATCCACCTGCGCGGGAAGCGTGGACAGATCCAGATGGCCCGTGCCGTGGTCATGGGTGTCCCCGAAAGTCGCATCGAGGAGGACGACGTCGGCCGGTGTGGTGGGCAGGCCGATGGCCACCGGATCGAATGGGCCCGTGTCGGTCGCGTAGAGCAGCGTCGAGGAGTCCGATGACGTCAGGAGGTACAGGACGGCCTCGTCGGCCAGGACATCCCCGTTGCCATGGCCGTGGCGAGCGGGAAGCACCTGCGCCGATGCCGGACCCTGCGGAGTGTCGAGGGACACTCGCTCGCCGGGGACCACGGAATGAAACTCGACACGTGATTCCGGACCGCACCAGTCCCGGCACAGACTGATGGCCGATGGCGGACCCCAGACGTGCAGAACATTGGAGGGGTTCGTCCACTCGCGGCTCAGCAGGAAGGCCGGGCCCAGATGGTCAGGGTGGCCGTGGGTGATCAGGATGTGCACGACGTCAGCGAGGTGCAGGCCTGCGGGCAGGTGCGGGGCAGTGGGTCCGACGTCGATCAGGATCGCGTCATCCACCAGGGCCGAGCTGGGCCGCCGACAGATTCCTGCGCCCCTCTCCGTCTCGCAGGACGTGCATCGGCAGAAGGGGTTCGGCCAGCCGTCGGCCGAGCCGGTTCCCAGCAGCGTGACCCGCAAGGTTCAGTCCTCACCGCGATCGATGAATACGACCGGGGCGTCGAAGGCAGCCTTTCGGGACATTCGCCGCAGCGCCGAGAGAATCGGGCGCCCCGCCACCCAGATCAGGAGGACGGACAGCACGGCGCGTGGAATGTCATATCCGAGTGATGTCACGAGGGAGAAGCGAAACCACGTCAGCAGGTTCTCCGCCATCCCTGCCCCGGGGATGAAACTCAGCTGCTCCGGCAGGCCATCCAGGAAGGGCCAGAACCACAGGTTCATCAGGAATCCGTAGGCGATGCAGGCGACAGCCGCGTAGCCCGACAGCAGGATGAGTTCACGGCGACCGGTCCAGCGACGGGGAAGCAGACCGGCGCCGAGCCCGACCCAGGCGGCGCCCATCATCTGGAAGGGGAGCCACGGCCCCACCCCACCGGTCAGCAGCGCCGATGCGAAGAGGCTGATCGCCCCGAGCGCAAAGCCGAATCCGGGGCCCAGCGCGCGGCCACCGAGGATGAGGATCGCCCAGATCGGCTCCAGGCCCGCGGTGCCTCCACCCAGTGGGCGGAGTGCGGCGATGACGGCGCTGAGAACTCCGAGCATGGCGATGGACTTGGCATCCATGCCGCCGTCGCTCACCTGGGCGAGTACCACGACCAGGAGAATCGGAACGACCATCGCGAAGACCAGTGGAGCGTCAGAGGCGTGCGCGACCGCGGTCGACTCTGGAGCAGCGATGAACGGCCACAGGAACGACGTCAGGCCGATCAGTGTCGCGAGGCCGATCGACACCTTGGACAGCCGACCCAGCCGTACTGCATTGGGGTCCGGCAGGGACCGGACGGCGCTGTGGGATGCCTGCTCGAGGATCGTCATCCTGCGTCCTCGACATGGGCGAGGGCGTGTGCCACCTGGCCGACAGTGAGCCAGCCTTCGGGCGAGAGGATCTTCGCCACCTGAGGGGCGAACATGGGCGACGACGTGACGACGTGGGAGGTGGGTCCGTCTGCGACGACCTCGCCCTCGGCGAGAATGACCACCCGGTCCGCGATGTCGGCGACGAGCTCGACGTCGTGTGTGGCGAGGACGATGGCGTGCCCAGCTTCGGCAAGATCCGTCAGTACGCGCGCGAGTCGTGCCTTGGTGGGGTAGTCCAGGCCGCGTGTCGGCTCATCGAGCAGCAGCATGGGCGGCCGGGCCGCGAGGATGATGCACAGCACCAGCAGGAGTCGTTGACCCTCGGAGAGGTCACGTGGGTGAATGCCGTCCTCGATCTCCGGAGCCATCAGGGCGAGCAGTGCGCGCGTGGTGCCGGGATCACAGCGGGCGTCGCGATCCGATGAGCGACACTCCTCCGCGACGGTGGTGGCCTCGAGCAGGTCGCCCGGTTCCTGCGGAACGAGTCCGACCGAGTGGAGCAGGTCTGCACCGTCGAGAGCGGCCGGATCGGCGCCGGCGATCCTCACCTCTCCGGACGGTCGCGGGCCGATCCCGACGAGGGCATTCAGCAGAGTGGACTTGCCGGCACCGTTGCGGCCCATCAGGGCGACGATCTCGCCGGTGCCGATCCCGAGGTCGACGTGGTTCACGGCCGCGTGCGCTCCGTAGCGCACCGACACATCCCTGGCGTACGCCAGTGGGCGAACCTCGGCCGGGACGGCGCGGAGGTGGGGGCGCTGGCCGACGAGCAGATCTCGCAGGGGTCCGGCTGCCCGGCGTGCGTCACGCACGGACAGGGGGAGAGGGCTCCACCCGGCCAGTCGACCGAGTTCGACGACAGGCGGGGCGATCGGTGCCGTGATCATGACATCGGAGGGCGATCCCTGGATCAGGGGCTGGCCGGCGCCGGGAACGATGATCACCTGGTCGGCGTACTGGACGACCCGCTCGAGGCGATGCTCGGCCATCACGACGGTGACGCCGAGATCATGGACGAGTCGCTGCAGGGCAGCCAGGACCTCCTCTGCGGCGCCGGGGTCGAGTGCTGACGTGGGCTCGTCGAGGACGAGAACACGCGGGTGTGCGGCCAGGACGGCACCGATCGCCACCCGCTGCCGCTGGCCGCCCGAGAGTGTCCGGAGAGCCCGGTGGCGAATGTCGACGAGTCCGAGCAGGTCGAGGGTCTCCTCGACACGACGGCGCATGACATCGGGGGCGAGCCCGAGGCACTCCATGCCGTACGCGAGTTCGTCTTCGACGGTGTCGGTCACGAAGCCGCTCATCGGGTCCTGTGGCACGACGCCGACGACGTCGGCGAGTTCGCGTGGCGGATGGTCGCGGGTACTGCGTCCGTCGACGACCACGTCTCCGGTCAGTGTGCCTCCGGTGAAGTGCGGAACCAGCCCGTTGATCGCCCGGAGAAGCGTCGTCTTGCCGCTGCCGGTGCGCCCGACGACGAGGACGAGCTCACCCTCGGGGATGCGAAGGTCGACATGGGAGAGCGTCGGCTCGGACTGCCCGGGGTACTGAATCGTCACGTCGTCGAAGACGATC
>Ga0233451_10000695_pt1 | contig 33818 bp, 29 predicted proteins | sample 011ome_29_FD_183052 | JGI IMG/M metagenome (GOLD analysis project Ga0233451, IMG submission 183052) | Coastal salt marsh microbial communities from the Groves Creek Marsh, Skidaway Island, Georgia - 011504CT (spades assembly) | ecosystem: Environmental > Aquatic > Marine > Intertidal zone >... | reverse complement strand
AAAATGATCCCCGTGAAGGTGAGAAATAAAGATGTGTTGGATGTCTTGAAAACGAATTTTATACCTCCTTAGTTGTGACTGTGTGCCTTCGCCGCAATCGACAAGCATCACGTGCTTTCCCGACGACACAACTTGAGCAGTAGGACTGGTTAGGGTTCTTGGAGTCGCGGCATGACAACCTAAAATGGTGACTTTCAAAATCCTAAATCCCTTTCAATACGCTCCATTTCAATAAGGTCATAAGCTTCTTGAAGTGTTGGGGCAGCGCTTATCTCCAATGCTTCTAAATCATCAAAGTGAAGAAAAGAGCCAGCAAGCACCAATGAAAAACCGCGGGCACGGTGTTGCGTAGACCAGGAAACAAACTCGTTTATCGGAGTTACAGGATCGCTTAATTGAATAATCAAATCAGAAGTAGCCGCTTCATCCCAATGATCCCTCAAAAAGACCCACATGGAGTCAGGTGATTCATTTTGAATCCAAAGCAAACAATCTTTATAGGAACTAACTTCCACGTTTATTTGATTTTTGAAGCCAACAAATAAATGACCGCCATTCGGATGGCTACACCATTTTCTACTTGATTTAAAATAATCGAGTGCTCAGAATCAGCCACATCAGAAGTGATTTCCACACCTCGATTAATCGGGCCAGGGTGCATAATCACTAGTTCCTTATTAATTCGATCAAGTCGCTGTTTGTTCAAGCCGTATAACATGGTGTATTCTCGAGTATTTGGAAAATAGCTCATGTCCATACGTTCGTTTTGCACCCGAAGCATATTGGCTACATCACACCAGGCCAACGCTTTGTCTAAATCGAGCTCCACCCGCACTCCTAAAGACTCTATGTGCTTAGGAATTAGTGTTTTGGGTCCACATACTGCTACTTCTGCACCTTGCATTTGCAGGGCGTAAATATTGGACAAAGCTACCCTTGAATGGAGAATATCCCCGACAATAACTACCTTCTTGCCTCCTACTTCACCAAGTCGCTCTCTGATTGAAAAAGAGTCCAGTAACGCTTGGGTAGGATGCTCATGTGCGCCGTCGCCCGCATTGACAATGGATGCTTTGATGTGTTTCGACAAAAAGATACCGGCACCTGGATTAGGGTGTCGCATCACCACCATATCCACCTTCATGGAAAGGATGTTATTTACGGTATCGATCAGAGTTTCCCCCTTCTTTACTGAAGATTGAGCGGCGGAAAAATTGATCACATCTGCGGAGAGTCTTTTTTGTGCTAACTCAAAAGACAATCGCGTACGGGTACTGTTCTCAAAAAAGATATTGGCTATCGTGATATCCCGTAAAGAAGGAACCTTTTTAATCGAGCGATTAATCACTTCTTTAAAATGATCCGCCGTCTCAAAAATAAGCTGAATATCGGCTGGCTTGAGGTACTTAATTCCCAATAAGTGCGGTACACTTAACTCACTCATGTGCTTATGGTTCGTTGACAATGTAAATGGCGTCTTGACCGTCGGTTTCCGCCCACATTACTTTTACTTTTTCGTGATTAATTACATCTACTTGTCTTCCCCTATACTCAGGTTGAATCGGCAAATGCCTGCTGAATCGTCTATCGATCAAGGTTAACAATTCAATTTTATCCGGTCTGCCAAACGACTGTAACGCGGTCAGCGCCGCCCTGATGCTCCTTCCGGTAAACAACACATCATCGATCAAGACCACCTTCTTGTCATCGATTAAAAAGGGAATATCTGTCTTGTTTGCTGTCAGAGTTTTATCACTTCTTCTAAAATCGTCGCGAAAAAAGGTAATATCTAGAAATCCTAAGGAGACTTCTTGTTGATAATCTTCTTTGAGTATTTTGACCAATCTTTGAGCTAACGCAGTACCCCGTGGCTGTAAGCCAATCAGGACAGTATCTTTAAAATGCAGGTGGTTTTCTAACAATTGACAAGCCAAGCGATGCAGGATGATGTGAATCTCTTGTGCGGATAAAAGGATTTTTTGTCCCATAATACTTGTCATTCCTCGGTAGACAAAACTACACATTTTATTTCACTCCATAAAAAAAGCCTGTCACACAGACAGGCTTTTGCATTGAATCAGGCAAAGCTTACGCTTTTCCATCCATTTTATCTTTCAAAGCTTGGAGTGCTTCGTTAGCATCACCGATGGTAGGCTTAGCCTCATCAGCTTTTGCTGCTTGTTTTTTAACTGCTGCTTTTACAGCGCGTTTTTCTTCCTCTTTAAACAAGGCAGTATGGCTAGCCACTACTCGTTTGAAGTCTTTGTTGAATTCAATAATCTTGAACTCTGCCTCATCTCCTTTGTTCAATTTAGAACCATCTTCTTTCTCCAAATGTCTTTGGGGTACAAAGGCCAGGATGTCCTCATTGAACTGGATAGTAGCTCCTTTGTCAACGATTTCAGCAATGATTGCTTTGTGAACTGTATCTAAGGCAAAGTCATCCTCGTACTTATCCCATGGATTAGTAGTGGTTTGTTTGTGGCCTAAGCTCAACTTGCGACCTTCTACATCCAACTCAAGAACAACTACCTCAAGTGTATCGCCAACAGCGACAAATTCAGATGGGTGTTTGATCTTTTTAGTCCAAGATAAATCAGAGATATACACTAATCCATCAATCCCCTCTTCTAGTTCAACGAATACACCAAAGTTGGTGAAGTTGCGCACGATTCCTTTGTGGGTAGAACCTACAGGATATTTAGCGGTGATATCTGTCCAAGGATCTTGAGTTAACTGCTTAATACCTAAAGACATTTTGCGATCTTCTCTATCTAAAGTTAAGATAACAGCTGTAACCTCATCACCTACCTTAACGAAATCTTGAGCAGATCTCAAGTGGGTAGACCAAGACATTTCTGAAACGTGTACCAATCCTTCAACACCATCACTTACCTCAACGAACGCACCGTAATCAGCGATGACAACCACTTTACCTTTTACCGTATCACCCACTTGAATGGTTTCGCTTAAAGCCTCCCATGGGTGTTTTTCCAATTGCTTCAGACCTAATTGAATTCTTGACTTGTTATCGTCAAAATCCAAAATAACCACGTTTAGTTTTTGGTCTAATTCTACCACCTCGTTTGGATGGTTGATTCTGTTCCACGACAAGTCGGTAATGTGGATTAATCCATCTACGCCGCCCAAATCGATAAACACACCGTATGAAGTGATGTTTTTAACCACCCCTTCAAGAACTTGACCTTTTTCAAGCTGTCCGATGATTTCTTTTTTCTGTTCTTCGATATCTGCCTCGATCAACGCTTTGTGAGATACCACTACGTTTTTGAATTCGTGGTTGATTTTAACCACCTTGAACTCCATAGTTTTACCTACGTATTGATCGTAATCTCTGATAGGTTTCACGTCGATTTGAGATCCTGGCAAGAACGCCTCAATACCAAATACGTCAACGATCATACCTCCTTTAGTTCTGCACTTCACAAAACCATTCACCACCAATTCTTCGTCATGGGCCTTGTTCACACGATCCCATGCTTTAATCGTTCTTGCTTTTCTGTGTGACAATACTAATTGTCCTGTCTTATCTTCTCTGATGTCAATAAGCACCTCTACTTGATCACCTACCTTTAGGTCTGGATTGTAGCGGAACTCATTTAGGGAAATAACTCCTTCAGATTTGGCATTGATATCGATAATTGCTTCGCGCTCTGTCAGGTAAACAACCGTACCAACAACTACTTCTTCATCGGCCGTGTCAACAAAGTTTTTTGACACTAATTGCTCAAATTCTTTGAGTTTAGCCTCATCAACACGCTCAATTCCTTGCTCGTATTTATCCCAGTTAAATTGATCCAAAAACGCTTGTGGATCTTGTTTTGTCTCAGCTACTTGAGCAGCCTGATTTTGGTTTTCTTCAGTCATTTGAAGATGATTTTGTATTCCAATACGTTACGAGGGTAAGACCGCATTGAAAGGGTTTTTGTCGTTTTTTATGTCCTTGATGGCCCTCGATCATCACCAAAAAGGAGCGCAAAAATACGATTAATTGATTGATTTACAAATAAAATGAGGGGAATTAAGCCTATTGATGGATCGCCTGATCAGCCCAATCGATTAACAGCGCTAATTGTTCTGCTCGCCCCATCTGGGTGTTGTCCAAAACTCGGGCATCTTCTGCTTGTACCAATGGAGAAACAGCGCGGTGAGTATCTTGATGATCTCGATTGTTGACATTGGCCAATATCTCTTGAAAATCAACTATTTGCCCCTTAGCTTTCAACTCATCAAATCGCCTCTTGGCGCGTATTTGCGCATCAGCTTGAACAAAAACCTTTAACTCGGCATCGGGAAAAACCACTGTCCCAATATCGCGACCATCCATAACCACTCCTTTTTCACGACCCATTTGTTGTTGCTTGGCCACCAAAAAGTGTCTGATTTCAGCAATAGAAGCTATTTGGCTGACTCTTTGAGCCACGTCCATAGATCTAATCGCTTCAGTGATTTTTTCCCCATTGACCCAAACATCCATAAAGCCCTCGCTAGAAGTTGTCAACTCCAAGGAAAGCTCGGGCAGGTGGAGCAACATCTGATCGATATGGATAGAATGCTCCTGAATCCAACCGTTGTTCATCGCCCACCAAGTGACTGCGCGGTACATAGCTCCAGAGTCCACATATAAATACCCCAGATGTTGCGCCAAGGCCTTGGCCATAGTGCTCTTTCCCGTAGAGGAATAGCCGTCAATTGCGATGGTGATTTTTCGGGACATAGGATTAAACTTACGCGATTTTTTTTGAATTCTTCACCTTTTGAGCGGTTACGGCAATGTCCAAGACCTCACCCATCTCGCGCACATAGTGAAAGGTTAATCCCTTGATGTATTCAGGCTCTATCTCAGCGATGTCTTTTTTATTGTCTACACACAGGATAATTTCCTTAATATCTGCACGCTTAGCGGCCAATATTTTTTCTTTGATACCTCCCACAGGCAGCACACGACCTCTCAAGGTAATTTCTCCCGTCATCGCTAGCTTAGCTTTGACTTTTCGCTGGGTAAACAACGAAACTAACGAGGTAAGCATAGTGATCCCGGCGCTTGGTCCATCTTTAGGTGTCGCCCCCTCGGGTACGTGAATATGGATATTGTACTTATCAAAAACCTCCTGAGGAATATTCCATTGGTCGGCATGAGCCTTGATGTATTCAAGCGCAATTGTCGCCGACTCTTTCATCACTTTACCCAAATTTCCTGTAATGTTTAGGGTACCTTTTCCCGGTGACAATATCGATTCGATAAACAGTATGTCACCCCCCACTGAGGTCCACGCTAACCCAGTGACCACCCCGGCAATATCGTTGTTTTCATACCTGTCTCTCTCCATTCTGGGCACCCCTAAAATGGACTCTATCCTTTGAGGGTCTGGATTAATCTCATAAGATTCCTCCATTGCAATGCTTTTCGCCGCATGGCGCACTACTTTAGCTAATTGCTTTTCCAGTTGGCGCACACCTGATTCTCGGGTGTATCCGCCGATGATTTTTTGCAGCGAACTGGCGGAAACTTTGAGGTCAGCTGGCTTTAAACCGTGTTCTTTTAACTGCTTGGGCAGCAAGTGTTTTTTGGCGATTTGCACTTTCTCTTCCTGAGTGTAGCCGCTTACTGGAATTAATTCCATCCGATCCAACAAAGCCGGTTGGATATTGGATAAATTGTTGGCAGTAGCGACAAATAACACCCGAGATAAGTCATAGCCTAGTTCGAGGAAATTATCATAGAAGGCATTGTTCTGTTCTGGGTCCAATACCTCCAAAAGCGCAGAAGATGGATCCCCCTGAAAACCTTGAGACAATTTATCAATTTCATCCAACACAAAAACCGGATTTGAGGTTTCCGCTTTTTTCATGTTTTGTACAATACGACCAGGCATGGCCCCGATATACGTTTTGCGGTGACCTCGAATTTCCGCCTCATCTCTCAGACCTCCTAGGGACATACGCACATAGGAACGACCCAAAGCTTCGGCAATCGAACGACCCAAAGAGGTTTTCCCTACTCCAGGAGGTCCATACAAGCACAAAATGGGGGATTTCATATCATTGCGCAATTTGAGTACCGCTAGGTGCTCTATGATACGCTTTTTTACGTCTGACAGACCGAAATGATCGCGATCAAGAATTTTCTGAGCCTTTTTTAAATCAAAGGAATCTGTTGAAAACTGATTCCAAGGCAATTCCAGCATTAATTCTAAATAATTTCTTTGAATACCGTACTCCGCCACTTGGGGATTCATTCGCTGCAACTTCTGCAGCTCTTTTTCAAAATGTTTGGCAGTTTTCTCGTCCCACAATTTGATTTTTGACTGCTCCACCATCTCATTGACCTCTTCTTCATAGGAGATCCCACCCAATTCCTCTTGTATGGTTTTCATCTGCTGATGCAGAAAATACTCTCGCTGCTGTTGATCTAGATCGTTGCGCACTTTAGACTGGATGTCGTTTTTCAACTGAAGTTTCTGCAGCTCAACATCCATATACCCTAACACGGCCATGGCACGGGCTTTAAGGTCGGTCATTTCAAGCAAAGCTTGCTTTTGAGCGACGTCTATACTGAGATTAGCACTGACAAAATGGACCAAAAAAGCATTGCTCTCAATGTTTTTTATGGCAAATGAGGCTTCGCTAGGTAAATTGGGGTTGTTTTTAATAATCTTGTAGGCCAAGTCTTTAATCGACTCCACAATAGCCGAAAACTCAGGATCCCCAGTTTCAGGTTTTACCCAACCAGTGGGTTTGATATCTGCTTTTAAATAGGGTTCCTCTTGGGTATACTGGGCAATTTCAAAGGGTTTTTTGCCCTGAATAATGACCGTTGTGTTTCCATCAGGCATCTTCAATACCCGAAGTATCCGCGCTACAGTTCCTGTTTGAAACAAGTGCTCCGGTGTTGGGTTTTCCACATCTGGATTTCGTTGAGCCACCACGCCGATCACCTTGTTTCCCGCGTTGGCCTCATTGATCAATTGAATGGACTTATCTCTACCTGCTGTGATGGGTACCACCACACCGGGAAACAAAACGGTATTTCTCAAAGGTAATATCGGCAGAGAAATAGGTAGAGGTTCGTTATTAATCTCCTCTTCATCCTCAGGAGTCATCAAGGGAATTAAATCCGCCTCATCCTCTAAATGTTGAAGTGACATACTGTCCATGTGTAAAAAATTTGTTTTTGCCATATGCAATTTGCGTCAAAATGTCATGTGTACGAACTAGGCCTACCCCATTAATAGCGAAATATCAACCACACAATCAGCTAGAAATGTGCACACTAGCTGATCTTACGTCCGTTTAACCGTTCTATAAAGGCAATTCTTATGCCACATAAAAAATCTGTGTAACAAATGTACATTTACTGTCTCCTTGTAGTGAATTGAATGTTGTGCTCAGTAAACCCAGTTTAGATCAATTAATCAACCGGTGTAAAGCCGCAGATCCAAAAGCCCAAATGGCGCTTTATGATCAGTATGCCTCGGCGATGTATCGATTGGCATTTAAAATTATTGGACAAACCGACGAGGCGGAAGATGCCGTTCAAGAATCTATGCTCAGCGCATTCAATTCACTAGATCAATTCAGGGGTGAAGTCACTTTTGGGGCTTGGTTAAAAAAAATTGTCATCAACAAAAGCATTCGCCTCAAACAAAAACAACACAGAGTACTTTGGAAGAATCCCCCTCAGGAGTTCACCACAGATCATGAAACATCGGTATACATCGACGATGACCAAGAGTTGGATTATGTATCATCTTCTGTAAAAAGGGTGGAACAAGTATTGACAAAACTACCTGTCCAACAGTCTACGATCGTGAAACTGTACTATTACGAAGGATTGGAACACGCTGAAATAGCCAATTACCTAGATATCAGCGAAGCAAATTGTCGAACCAGCTTAAGTCGAGCCAAAGAAACTATGCGAAAACTATTGAAGTTATGAAACACGAAGATCCATTAGAGCAACTACTACGCGATTGGGTAGAGGCACCGCTCCCGGAGCTACCTGCAGGACACAGAGCGCGTATGGCCCAAAGATTGGGGCGAAACACACGTGTGAACACCCAAAAATTTAACTGGATGTGGGCGGCGAGTATCGGACTGATTTTGGGGCTGAGTTTTGGCTGGCTTTCTCAAGAACAAGGAATACAACAAGAGCAATTGGCCTCCATGGAAACCTGGCACCAGACGATTCAAGAGCAAGAAAACCAACTGATTGAACAGATTCAGTCGCCAGCACTTGCCGAACAATCCGCATTAAGTAGCGATCCTATGAGTTATATGGCCTTGAAACAACTCAGTAAATTCGATCATGAATACCAAAAAATCATGCAAGACTTTGAACATGGTGGGGATCCTGTTCTTATTTTCAAAGCACTCATCGACCATTTTGAAAAAAGAATCATCTTCCTAGAAACACTTAAAACTACCCGTGAAATCACTCAATCTGACACTTATGAAAAACCTAGTATTTAACTGCTTACTTCTGCTTACGGCCTTACCTATTTGGGGGCATACCAGAGTTGACATTAATCCTAAATACGAAAAAACCAAAACCTACCAGAGAAATTTTGATGTAGCACCCAATGCGCTGTTGTTGTTAGACAACCGATACGGTTCTATTAAAGTAGTTGAGAGTAAAACCGCTAAAGTCAGTATTGATGTTGTTGTGCGTGTTTGGGGAAACCAAATGAGCAGCATAGAAGACAAATTAGACGAGATTTTCGTAGACATTACCGGGAGTAAAACCCGAGTGAGTGCGGTCACCAGTATTGGAAATACTCAGTGGAATTGGTCTTTTTGGAAAAACAATTCCATCAGTTACGAAATCAATTATATAGTACACGCACCGGCAAACATGATCATGGAAGTGAGTCAAAAATACGGAGACATTACCGTAGCGCGTTCCACGAACGCGTTAAAAATTGTATGCGCTTATGGAAATATTGATTTAGGGCAAATATCTGGTGAAGCCAACCGCATAGAAATTGATTACGCCAATAATTCTCATATCGAAAAAATCAGCCAAGCACAAATCGACGCCGATTACAGCAACCTAGTCATTGGATCATCCAGCTACTTAAACCTCCATACGGATTACAGCGACATTTCGTTGAAGCAAGTAAAAAAAGTAGATCTGGACATGGATTACGGTCAACTAAACATCGATTCCGCCACAGCAGTTCACGGAAGTACCGATTACGTAGACGTGCACTTGGGCACTATTGGCCAGTTTAATCTGGATATGGATTACGGTGATCTAAGCGTAAAACAACTGATCTCTTCAGGGGCTTTTTCAAAACTGACCACTTCCTACACAGACGTGGCGATTGACCAACTCAATAGTTCTCTCGCACTGGACATGCAATACGGCCAATTGGACATCGACCATTGGTCTGGCCCTACTGGTCAACTGGACATTGAAGCCCAATACACGGATATTTCCATGTCTTATGACCCATTATTCTCTTTTTCCACCGCGCTAAGCGGCAGTTACATCACCCCAAAGGGATTAGCTAACCTGGAATCCACCAAGCGGATTGAAAAGTCCAATTCCTTTACCTTTGAAGGGTATTTCAAACAACTTGTCGAGAAAAAGCAACTTTTGATCAACGCGCGTTACGGATCTATTCAATTAAACAACAGTTCACTATGAAAAAATTAATTTCACTCATCGTCATGACCACCATCTTCACCCAGCACACATGGGCTCAGTGGGGAAAAAACATACGCGGAAACGGACAAGAAACCACCATCACCCGCAAGACTTTGGCCTACGACCAGATCAATGTATCCGGTTCGTTTGAGGTGGTTCTTTTCAACGGCCAAGAAGGGGAAATTGAACTACAAGGAGAAACAAACCTGTTGAATTATGTAGACACACAAGTAAAGTCCGGACAGTTAATCATCAAACCGCGTTCTGGCGTCCAACTAAAACCTAGCTGGGGTAAACGAATCGTGTTACGGGTACCCGTCAAACAAATTGATGCTTTAAGGCTATCGGGTTCAGGGTCGATAGAAAGCACGACAACGCTTCACGATCCCAGTATGGAAGTGATTGTTTCTGGATCAGGAGACATCGATGTTGACCTTCAATGCACTGAATTAATCGCCGTTATTTCTGGATCCGGAAGCATTACAGCTCGAGGTACCGCTACCCGCTCAAACATAAACTTGTCCGGGTCGGGCGATTTCAAAGGATTTGACCTTTCCACCAAAATCACAGAAGCAATCATTTCAGGATCAGCTGATGTATCGGTTTCAGTGAGTGATTTACTCAGCGCTAAAATTGTAGGGTCGGGCGATATCTATTACCGCGGGAATCCTAAAAAAATAGATAGCAAAATCGTGGGATCAGGCGATTTGATAAAAAGTCGTGACTAGCGATCCTTTTTAGCTTTTTCGATAATCACCTCTGCAAAGGGCCTTTTTTGAAGATGACTTTCTAACCAAGAGAGCACATCGAGGTATAAAAAGGCTCTTTTTTCAATAGGATGATTCTCCAGCACGGACAATCGATCGTATAATTCCTGAAAAGCTTGAGGCAAATCCTGAGGAAATATAGCGCCCAGACGCTTCATAAACCGCATCATTTCTTTTTGCACCTGCTGAAGGTCATTCATGCGCAACAAAAATTTGTAGGTCGCCTTGAGCTGAATCTCTAAGTGGTAATCCATACCCGCTTCATAATGGGCGATCAAACTCAACAATCTGGAAAAACACATTAAATCCTCTCTCATGTACAGATCCTTATTGGCAATAATTTTCTTGAGATACTCAATGGATTTTTTGTAATCCCCCGAGCCAAAATACATGCACGCAATCTTGTAGTACAAGACCATCACGTGGTGTTTGTCCAATCGATCTTTATGCAGCAAAATACCGGCCTCTATCTGTGGTATACGTTCCAGACCTTGCTTAAAACTGCCCTTCATAAAATGAAGATTCATTCGGTGACTGGCGAGATAGAGAAACGTGAGACTGCTGATGTTCTCATTATGGGGAAACTCCGCCAGCTTGGTTTTGAATTCGAGCTGTTCTAAGGTGCGTTCATACAAAGAGCGATACCTCAAATAAAACAAACTCTCCATGAGGTAATTATTTCCCTTGAGGTAAAAAACAGGATGAAACTGTATCATTTCAGGATGCTCATCAAACAATTGCACCCATTTATGAGCATACTTATAGCAGGTTAAAAAGTCTTGCAGCAAAAAATGATACCAGAGTTGCGCTTTATAATACCATAATTTTTCGCGAATCCCCCACTCTTCCATGTGCTCTACAGGGGCGTTCAGTTCAAAAAAAGCACGTACCTTATCCTGTTCTTGAGCTGTGCGCGCATAGCCAAATTGCAACATCATGGCATATAGCTGCAAAGACAAATTAGACCATTGACTAGCTACCGTATTTTGGGAAACCAATTCTTGTGTCTGGTTCACCAGTGAAAGCACGCGATCGGAAGTACTCTTGGCAAAATACTGAGTTTCTATTACCTTTTCCAGCTCAACAATCTCATGCGCAATGCTTTTTTCTTGATGAGCAATGGCTGTGTTTTTGGCTTTTTCTAGAATTTTTAAACTCTGGCGATAAAGCCCTTTGTGGTATAAAATTGTAGCGAAGTCAAGTTGTTCCCTCAACTGAATTCGAATATTGTGGTGTGCGGGATTTAGGCGTAAACTGATCAGTATTTGCTTGTACAGGTGGGCCTTCAAATTGGAGATTTGGGTTTTGGCTACGATCCCGCTTTTAATGATTTCCTCCTCGCTATAGGTTTTACTTTTCTCCATCAGGTGAAACAGCAAAATAAATTTGGAATCTACATTGACATCCAAACGCCCTACATAAAGTTTAAACTGTCTTTTTTCAGACTTAGTGAGGGATTTTATAAGAACAAATAAGGGGTCTTTTTGCGTATTTGTCATCGTAATGTACTTGTCCTAAAATGTTGTATTTTAGCTTAATAGTCAGTAACTGAACCAAGTTAACATTGTATTTCTCCGTAGAGCACAGCTTTGATTTGCTCAGTTGTGGCGTTATTTGTTACTTGCACCAAAACTAAGCAATTATAATGAGTAAAGAATTAGTTCAGATTTTTGATACCACCCTTAGAGATGGAGAACAAGTTCCAGGTTGTAAACTCGACGCACCTCAAAAGTTAGAAATTGCTGCGCGCTTGGACGAATTAGGCGTCGATGTGATTGAGGCAGGATTTCCTGTGTCCAGTCCTGGAGATTTTAAAGCTGTAGCTCAAGTAGCTGCTCTAGTGAAGAACGCTGCTGTTTGTGGCTTAACGCGTTCTGTTCAAAAAGACATTGAAGTGGCGGCTGAGGCGCTAAAAGCGGCAAAAAGACCGCGGATTCATACCGGTATTGGCACATCGGATTCACACATTAAATACAAATTCAACTCCACGAGAGAACAAATTATAGAACGAGCTGTATCTGCTGTGTCCTACGCCAAAACTTTTGTGGAAGATGTTGAATTTTATGCTGAAGATGCTGGAAGGACGGATAACGAATACCTAGCTAGAGTGTGTGAGGCGGTGATTAAAGCTGGTGCCACAGTGCTCAATATTCCGGACACCACGGGCTATTGTTTGCCCGCCGAATACGGAGCGAAAATAAAATACCTCAAAGAGAACGTAAAAGGGATCGAAAAAGCCATTTTGTCTTGTCATTGCCACAACGACCTGGGATTAGCTACCGCCAATTCAATTGAAGGCGTCATCCATGGTGCACGACAAATCGAATGTACTATTAACGGGATCGGTGAACGTGCAGGTAATACCTCACTAGAAGAAGTGGTAATGGTACTCCGACAGCACCCACACCTAAACCTAGATTCCAGGGTAAATAGCAAACTGCTTTACAGCACGAGTCAAATGGTCTCCCAACACATGGGAATGATCGTTCAACCCAACAAAGCCATCGTTGGGGCCAATGCATTTGCCCACAGCTCAGGAATCCACCAAGATGGGGTGATTAAAAACAGAGAGACCTACGAAATTATCGATCCAGCTGATGTTGGTGTCAATGCTTCATCGATCATTCTCACAGCAAGGTCTGGCAGGGCTGCATTGGCATATAGAGCCAAATTAGTCGGCTATGAGCTGACCAAAACTCAGCTAGATGTTGTTTACGAGCAGTTTTTATTGTTTGCTGACCGCAAAAAAGAAATCCTGGATGACGACCTTCACGAAATCGTTAAACAGAGCCCGATTGATCGTTAATCACGCGATAATAGCTCTTTTATTTTTCGGTCAAAATCTGCTTTAAACCGCTGGTGCGCTTCTCCTGTGGCAGGACCATCAAATCCCGAATGCACCTCAAATACCTTCCCTTGTTTATCCAAGATAACCATCGTTGGGTAGGATTTAATCTCCCCGATAAACGGTAAAATTGTTTGCGCTTTTACTTTATCTGAGGTGCCAAATTGAGCGAGCGTAACCGGATATGGAATAGAAAATCTGGATTTCAGATTTTTCAGACGCTGCCAAGCGCGTTCCTCCGTTGGGGCGTATTCTACAGATAAGGCAATTACTGCCAAATCTGGATTTGGATTATTCGCTAAATAGTCGATTAAAAATTTTGTTTCATCCAAACAATTGGGACACCAAGAACCCATCACCTGTAAAACCATAACCTTACCATTCCAAACGGCGTCCGGATAATTCACCCCACGACCTTCTGTGTCTTTAAAAGAAAACTCCACAGGTAACTCACTAGCTATAGATGGGTGTTGCTCCATCCAAAGATCTAAACTGAACGCATCATCTCTACTCCATAAAAAGGGAGTTTGCATATGATTTTCATAGTAAAATTGTCCTTCAAGTCCTCGATCGGTATACTTAGCCAAAAACAAATAGGGATGCGCTCCATCAAAAGTCGAAAGGCGTAAGCTATCTCCGAAAACGAGTCCAGACAAATACCGGTAATCACCCGTAGGTGTTCTCACTGTTCCCCTCACTTTTGTTCCCACTTGTTCCAGATCCGCTTGAGCGATATCCACGACGTCTGGTTTTGGAAAAAAAGCTGCTTTCCAACTGCCGTCTACGTTTATGGATGCTGAAGTTGTTGGATCTTCATCACGTGATGACCCATAGACCGCACTGAATGGTGTACTGCGGTTAAGGTCCTCTTTGTGGTATACTCCTTGAAGAGTACCCGAACTGTACTTGGCTTTTATCACCGCGTCGTATGGTGCCAGGGCAATCCATAGTGAATCGCCATCCACACGTACTTGATCATAGACCATCGTTTCTCGATCGTTATAGAGGGTCATTTGCCATTGTTGATTCCGCTGATCAAGATTCATCAAGAAATTTATCTGATTTCCATCTTTCACCGTTAAGGATCCCACCCAATCTCCCGCTAAAGAGGATGGCTGACTTGACGTGTTTTGGCAACTATACAACAGAGGTGCCATCAGAACAGAAATAAGGATTTTCTTCATGGTACTGGTAAAAAAACAAAGATAGGTGATCCCAATTAATCAAAAACAACCTCGTTTGCTTGGTGGGCATTAATTATATTTGTGGCTTGAATTAATGCAAAAACATGAAGATTTCCTATCAATGGATTAAACAGTTTGTGCCTACAGACTGGAACGCAGATAAAACAGCCACCTTACTCACTGACTGAGGACTTGAAGTTGAGGGAATTGAACCATTTGAAAGCATAAAAGGAGGGCTTCAAGGTTTGGTGGTGGGTAAAATACTCACTGCTGAAAAACATCCCAATGCTGATCGCCTGCAAGTGACTACGGTGGATGTGGGAAACGGCCAAGTACTGTCTATAGTTTGTGGTGCTGCCAACGCGGCCGCTGGACTCACTGTGGTCGTTGCTCCCGTGGGGACCACTATTTACCCCACACAAGGAACGCCTTGGACCATTGAAAAAGGAAAAATTAGAGGGGTGGAAAGCCACGGTATGATCTGCGCAGAAGATGAAATAGGCTTGGGCACTGATCACAGCGGCATCATGGTTTTGGAGGAAAGTCACCAACCTGGAACTCTGTTGAGTAGTTTATTTGACATTGACAAAGACCAAGTATTTGAAATAGGATTGACGCCAAACAGGGCGGATGCCATGAGTCATTATGGCGTAGCCAGAGACCTAAGGGCCGGAATGAAACAACAAGGAATAAACAAAGAATTGATTTTTCCTTCAACCTTTGGGTTTACTGTAGATAACCGAACCAATACCCTCTCAGTTCAAGTAGATGATGTATCCCTTGCACCTAGATATTGCGGACTCACTATATCAGGATTGTCCGTACAACCCAGTCCGAGCTGGCTTCAAAACAGATTGAAATCAATTGGACTAAAACCGATTAACAATGTGGTTGACGCAACCAATTACGTACTTCATGAAATAGGACAGCCATTGCACGCTTTTGATGCTGACCGTATTGAGGGAGGGAAAATTATTGTGCGCACGGTTGATACCGGCACCAAATTCACCACCCTTGACGGCGTTGAAAGAACATTACATTCAGAGGATTTAATGATCTGCGACACCAAAAAGCCACTGTGTATCGCAGGAGTATTTGGCGGGATTGATTCGGGAGTTACTGCTGAAACCAAGAATATTTTTCTTGAATCCGCCTATTTTAACCCGGTATCGATCCGAAAAACAGCCAAGCGACATGGATTATCTACCGATGCCTCTTTTAGGTTTGAACGGGGAATCGATATTGAATTGGTAGAATCTGCACTCAAAAGAGCCGCTCTATTAATTAAAGAAATTGCAGGGGGGCAAATATCCTCAGAAATTGAAGATTTATACCCCAAAAAAGTAGAGGCCCAGCAAGTTTTTTTAAGTTACGAAAAAATAAAAAAATTAATCGGCCAAGAAATCCCTGTAAACACCATCAAGTCTATCCTGACTTCACTGGAAATCAAAATTTTGAACAGCACAGAAACTGGAATGGGACTGGCTATTCCTCCTTATCGGGTAGACGTTTTGCGCGAAGTTGATGTGGTTGAGGAGATACTCAGAGTTTACGGGTACAACCAAATTGATTATTCGAGTAAGCTCCATGCGTCCATTGCCCTGGTAGAAAAAAATGACACCCATCTTGTGCAAAAATCGATAGGTGATTATCTGGCCAGCACAGGTTTTTTTGAGATCATGACCAACAGTCTTACCTCTGCAAAAAAACAAGAAACAGTTCCGTTAACCAACGACACTACCCCGGTAGACATACTCAATCCTTTGAGCCAAGATTTGGCTCAACTGAGAACCTCCATGCTTTTTTCTGGGCTTGAGGTAATCAAACACAACAACAACAGAAAATGGAGTAACCAGCGATTGTTTGAATTTGGAAAAACATACCTACAAACAACACAGGGCAGAAAAGAGCACCGACATTTATGTCTATGGGGGATCGGAAAATTACACGATGATCAATGGAACACACAGGCCCCTGCTGCAGATTTTTTTGCCCTAAAATCAACTTGTGAACAGCTGTTAGTCCGGTGTCGCGTAGCGGTAACGCATACCTCCACAGCGGTAAGCTATCCCTTTACGGAATGTTTGCATTATTTCGCGGGAGAACAATGTCTATTGAGTGTAGGAATTGTCGATCAAAAACTCACAGAATCCTACGACATCAAAACTCCGGTTGCCTATGCTGAGTTGGATTGGGATCAAATTCACTCCATGCTTCAAAAAGAAGAAATCAAATTCAAGCCCATACCAAAATACCCCAGTGTCTCAAGAGATTTGGCCTTATTGGTGGGGGAAAATATCACTTTTGAAGCGCTTAAAAATGTAGCACACAGCGTGATCGGTAATCTTTTGACCGAGGTGACTCTTTTTGATGTTTACAGCGGAAAGAATATCGATGCAGACAAAAAGTCTTATGGCTTGAGGTTTACCCTAAGCGATCCGGAACAAACACTGACTGATGGACAAATAGACCAGTCGATGAAAAAACTGTTAACTGCTTTTGAGCAACAGTTCAACGCTAAACTGCGCTAGTTAACTACTAGCTGTACATTTTTTCGCGAAGTGCTTTAACCCCGGGGTCTGTCATGTAGTCATCAAACGTGAGGTAACGATCGATGATCCCTTTGGGGGTCAACTCTACTACCCTATTCCCCACAGTTTGGGCAAACTCATGGTCATGAGTGGTCAACAGGACTGTGCCTTTGAATTGTTTGAGGGAATTGTTAAACGCAGTAATACTTTCTAGGTCAAGGTGGTTGGTTGGCTCGTCAAGCATCAGTACATTGGCGCGAATCATCATCATTCTGCTCAACATACACCGCACTTTTTCCCCACCGGATAAGACCGTGGATTTTTTTAATGCTTCTTCACCGCTGAACAGCATTTTACCCAAAAAGCCTCGCACAAACACCTCTTCGCGTTCTTGCTCGGTTTTTGCCCACTGACGCAACCAATCGACCAAACTTAATGCCTGGGCAAAAAAGGAACTATTGTCAAAAGGCAAATACGACTGTGTGGTCGTTATCCCCCATTGGAACTGACCTTGGTCAGGGGTTTTATTATGGGCAAGAATTTCATAAAAAGCGGTAGTTGCTCGAGCATCTTTGGAGTAAACAACCACCTTGTCCCCTTTGGTCAAATTGAGATCTACTCCAGAAAATAAGTTAATTCCATCTTCAGAGCTAGCAGACAACCCTTGAATTGTAAGGATTTGATCACCCGCTTCGCGTTCGCTATCAAATATGATAGCTGGATACCTTCTGCTGGATGGCTTTATCTCTTCAATATTCAACTTGGACAACATTTTCTTTCTGGAAGTCGCCTGTTTACTCTTGGCCACGTTTGCGCTAAAACGCATGATAAACTCCTGAAGTTCTTTTGCTTTTTCTTCTGCCTTTTTGTTTTGTTGAGCGCGTTGTCTAGCAGCTAATTGGCTGCTTTCATACCAAAACGTATAGTTTCCAGAAAATAAGTTGAGTTTACCAAAATCAATATCGACGATGTGGGTACATACGGCATCCAAAAAGTGCCTGTCGTGGGATACCACAATGACCGTATTCTCATAGGTAGCCAAAAAATCCTCCAACCACTGGATGGTTTCATAGTCCAAATCATTGGTAGGTTCATCCATCACCAATACGTCTGGATTACCAAAAAGCGCTTGCGCTAGCAGCACGCGCACTTTTAGTTTAGGATCAATATCACCCATCAATTGATGATGTAAGCTTTCTTCAATCCCTAAATTAGAAATCAAAGCTGCTGCCTCACTATCGGCATTCCATCCATTTAATTCTTCAAAGGTCACTTGTAATTCACCGATGCGTTCCGCATTTTCATCGCTGTAATCGGCATACAAAGCATCGATTTCTTGCTTGATAGCAAACAATACTTGATTCCCTTTCAGCACAGCATTAAGCACGGTGTCTTGATCGTAGGCATTGTGGTTCTGTTCTAATACAGACATGCGTTTACCGGGTTCAAGTATAACTTTTCCAGATGTTGGGTCAGCTTTCAGTGCCAACATTTTAAGAAAAGTAGATTTACCAGCCCCGTTGGCACCGATAACCCCGTAGCAATTCCCCTCAGAAAAAACGATATTCACTTCGTCAAAAAGGACTCTTTTACCAAATTGAACAGAAAGATTAGAAACAGATAACATGTTTTATATTTTGGTGCAAAAATAGGCAAACCCATTGGTCCAAACCAACAAATGACGCACCTTAGTTTTAACGAAGCATTAACGAACTGTCTTTACAGGTTAAACTAAATTTACATCCTGTGATTTTATGAGGTATCTAGGTGTCTTTTTTTTATTGATTTTGGTAGGTTGCGGGGCTATTGACCCCAAAACCCAGCCCACCTATTTCAGTGGTACCATTGTTAATCCCACCAGTAATTACGTCACTCTACATCGAGAAGAGGCATTGATAGACACCGCTTATCTAGACCAATATGGCCGTTTTTCCATGCGCCTTGAAGGTCTTGAAGAAGGTTTGTATCACTTTGATCATCCCCCCGAATACAATTACGTGTATTTGCAGAAGGGAGACAGCATTCACATTCGAATAAATACTGTATCCTTTGACGAATCCCTGGTGTTTTCAGGAAGAGGTTCAGAATTGAACAATTTCATTTTGGAAATGTTCTTAACCAATGAACGAGAGTCGTACAGCATCGAAAAAAACTATGTATTAGATCCTGAACCTTTCCATCAATTGATTGAAACCATAAGGAATGACAAGCTATCTATGCTCAACGACCTACAACGAGAGGTAACCTTGTCTGAAAGAGCTGTATCTATGGTAGCGGCCAACATTGATTACAATCTTTATGTTCACAAGGAAAAATACCCATTCTTTCACGAAAACAGTCCCCAGGTCAAAGACTTTCCCGCTGCCTTTTTTGACTACCGAAAAAACATAGAGCGGAACAATCGCGATTTGAGTCATTTCAAACCGTATTTCCAATTTATGAAATTTCATTTAGGCAATATGGCCTATGAGGCGTGTACCGATCAGTGTGGCATAATCCCTACACCTGAAAAACCGTTGCACTTTAACCTTCATAAGCTCACCATCATCGATAGTTTGGTAGAGGATCGTTTGCTAAAAGACCAGTTGATGAGACAATTGGCCTTACAGTATTGGGTAAAATCTCAGGATACAGAGGCGAGAATCACCCAGTTCTATCAAGTTTTCGTCCCTTATCTAAAAGAAAATAGATACGCCGAAGAGCTGAATGAAGTGTACCAATCCATTATTTCACTTCAACCTGACAGAGACGTATTACCCTTACCTATTGTAGATCATCAAGGAAAATTGACCAATCTTCGCAAGTTAACTGAGGACCGCAAAGTGGTGATCTACTTCTGGTCCACTAAATACGAAGGAATGCTCTACAGAATTCAACAAAAAGTTACTGAACTTCAAAAAAAATGGCCTGAATACCAATTCATAGGGATTAGCCCAGATCAAGATGCCACACATTGGTCTGCGACGATTCAAGAATACGACATGCAACCCGAGCTGCAATACCGCTCCATCAACCCCGAAGATCTTCAGAACAGATTGATTTGGGACAATGCATTTAAGAGTGTCGTACTAGAAAATGGTAAAATCGTCAATGGTTTTGCCAACCTGCAAACAAGCTTCCAAAACAAATAAAAAACCAGGTATACTACCTGGTTTTATTCGTTTAATTAACCATTGACTCGGTTGTAATCCGCTAGAAATTGAGCTAGACCTGAGTCGGTCAACGGGTGTTTTAACAACCCGGTAATGGACGAAAGTGGTCCAGTCATCACATCTGCACCAATTTTAGCACAATCGATTACGTGCATGGTATGTCGAACTGATGCTGCCAAAATCTGCGTAGGAAAATCGTAATTGTCGTAGATGTCTCTGATTTCAGCTATCAGATGTAATCCATCCGTTGAAATATCATCCAAGCGCCCAATGAATGGAGAAACATAGGTGGCTCCTGCTTTGGCAGCCAGTAAAGCTTGGCCTACGGAGAAAACTAACGTACAGTTGGTGCGAATCCCCTGATCACTAAAATATTTAATGGCTTTAATACCGTCTTTGATCATGGGAACCTTTACCACAATTTGGGGATGAAGGGCCGCAAGAATTTTACCCTCTTCAATCATCGCCTCATATTCTGTAGCGATCACCTCAGCGGAGACATCTCCATCTACCAGCTGACAAATGGCCTTGTAATGGTCCAAGATAGCTTGTTGCCCCGAGATACCCTCTTTTGCCATTAAGGAAGGATTGGTCGTTACTCCATCTAGAACACCCAAAGATTGAGCTTCACGGATCTGATCAAGATTGGCGGTGTCGATAAAAAACTTCATAAAATATATTTTAAGCGTAAAATTTAAGCAATAATCGTTCAAATAAGGTGTCCGGGAGTATGAATTTAATCCATACGGCAGCTTTTTGTAGTGGTTTACCTACTCGGTAGTGTACTTTTGGCTGTTTCGTCTGCATGATTTTCCATACCAAATGAGCTACTTCCTCTGGATTTGACCCCTGATGAACATGTGCATTCATGCCCTCCAGTGTTTTATCGTACTGAGGATGATATGGGCCAGATGAATCCACCGGACAATGGTATCGGCCTGAGGCTATATTTGTGGCGTAATCCCCTGGAGCAACCGTACACAACTTAACTCCAAAAGGGGCGCACTCCATGCGCAAGGATTCAGTGACTAGGGAAAGGGATGATTTAGTCGCTGAGTATAATCCGCGAAAAGGCAACCCCATAGACCCAGCAATTGAAGTAATGTTGATAACTAAACCCTTGCCCTGATTCCTCATATGCGGAAGTACCGCTTGAAGCATCCGAATGGGGCCTTTCAAATTTACATCAAATACCTTGTCTATCTCGACTAATGGCGTATGTTCTACGGGGCCTGTAATGCCGACTCCAGCATTGTTTATCAATACATCAATACGACCGTGCAGCGCTACAATATGATGTACAGCTGATTCAATAGTCGAGGATTGTTGCACATCCAAAGCCAGTAAGGTGTACCATTCTGGTTGACCGTAGGAATCAGGATTTCTCGCGGTTCCATATACCAGGCATCCTTTTTGACCCAAATAGTTGGCGATGGATTGCCCGATACCCGAGGAAGCTCCAGTGACTAATACGACTAAAGGTGGATGTGCCATCATGATTTTGGGACGATTCGGACCTCAAACAAGCGATCCCATTTTTTTCCAGTGACAAAAAAACTCTTGTTCTCCGGGTGATAAGCGACTCCATTCAGCACATCAAGAGCTGGGTGTTGGGTGACTTTTTGTTTCAGTCCTGAAAAATCCACTATACCCTCGATGGCCCCACTGCTGGCATCGATAATCATCATAGACTCCTTTTGGTATACATTGGCATAGATTTTTCCGGCTACATACTCGAGTTCATTGGCTCTGTTAAAAAACCCTTGGTGAGTCACTGTCGAAAACTGAGCAATTTCTGCCCCATCGGAAGGCTGTAATAGCCAAATACGGTCCGTGCCGTCACTTTTAAACAGCTGATTTTCATTGTGGGCCAATCCCCATCCTTCCTTACTCTTACCGTAGGCAAATCTCCCGATTTCATTAAATTCTAGGTCATAGATATATCCAAATCCACTCTGCCAAGTCAATTGATACAATTGATCGCCATAAATAGTGAGGCCCTCTCCGAAAACATCATCGGGCAAATTGTGCTGTTTCAACACTACGCCTGTTTTGTAATCTACTTTACGAAGCGAAGAAAAACCCAACAAGCCTGTACTTTCATAAAGTATCCCATCATAGAATTCAAGCCCCTGGGTATAGGCCTCGATATCGTGAGGATAGGACGCTATTACTTCATAGGTGTATAATTTTGGGGCTTTATTGGCCAAAATCTTCACCTTCAAAGCTCCTTGAGCCACCTCTTTATCTTGGTGATAACCCACCCACTCTATGGATTGTTCTCCCAGGACCTGGGCATTTAACATCAAGATTTCATCGGTGTGCGGTATAGGTGTGCCGGACAATGAAAAGCTTAACGAATCGAAAGCAACAGCTGAAGGATTTTTCCAGGAATAATGTACGGAATCCCCTTGAGCATACATTTTTTGAACAGGAGTCAAAACTAGAGAAGTTACTGGCTTTACGGCAGACTTTTGCCCGCAAGAAACGAGCAAAAAGATCCATAAAACGGCACTAAAAATTGGCTTTATCATAGTAGATGAAGTAGTTACAGATCATAAATTTAAAGCCTTTAACTCCTTGTTCAAAATAGAAAAGGCGTTATATTTGCGCCGGGCAAGACCTACACGACCAGCTCCCTCAAAATCCCCCAGGGTGGGAACACAGCAAGGGTATGAGGTTGTAGCGGTGCGATGTGGACCTCTTGCCCTTTTTTATTGGCCGACAAACAAAGGCCGTTCCCCCATTAAAGCATTTACCTCCTCTTTCACCTGGGCGATCACACTAGCGTCGTCTTTGTTGGTCAATACTCTATCCACCAAAGCGGCAATAGTTTCCATATCCGACTCTTTTAAACCACGGGTGGTTACCGCAGGAGTTCCAAATCGAATTCCAGAAGTAACAAAAGGAGATTTATCGTCAAAAGGCACCATGTTTTTGTTAGCGGTAATATCTGCCGCTACCAGCACATTTTCTGCTTCTTTACCTGTAATGTTTTTATTGCGCAAATCAATTAACATCATGTGATTATCTGTCCCTCCTGAAATTAGGTGATAATCTCTTTTTACAAAAGCATGAGCTAAGGCTTGGGCATTTTTTTGTACTTGAATGGCGTAATGCAAAAACTCATCGCTCAAGCATTGGCCAAAAGCCACTGCTTTAGCTGCGATGATGTGTTCCAATGGGCCGCCTTGATTACCAGGAAAAACAGCTAAATCCAACAGGGTGGACATCATGCGAATTTCCCCTTTAGGGCCTTTAATTCCCATAGGGTTCTCAAAATCTTGACCCATAAGGATTAACCCTCCTCTAGGGCCTCTCAAGGTTTTATGTGTCGTGGTGGTCACGATATGACAATGAGGAATTGGATCGTTGAGCAATCCTTTGGCGATCAAACCAGCTGGATGAGATATATCCGCCAAAAGCAAAGCACCTACCCGATCGGCAATAGCTCTAAATCGAGCAAAATCCATATCCCTTGAATAAGCAGAGGCGCCCGCGATAATCATTTTTGGTTTTTCAGCTAGGGCAATTTCCTCAATCTTGTCGTAGTTCAAACGACCCGTCTCTTGTTCTACACCATAAAATACAGGTCGGTATAATCTTCCGGAAAAATTAACTGGAGATCCATGGGTTAAATGCCCGCCATGTGAAAGATCAAAACCTAAAATAGTATCGCCCGGTGATAGACATGCGTGGTATACGGAGGCATTGGCTTGAGAACCAGAGTGAGGTTGAACGTTGGCATAAGCGGCACCAAAAAGAGCTTTGGCGCGATCAATGGCAATTTGCTCTACTTGATCGACTACTTGACAACCTCCGTAGTATCTTTTCCCTGGGTAACCTTCAGCATATTTGTTGGTCAACACGGAACCTGCGGCCTCCATCACTTCTGGAGAGGTAAAATTTTCTGAAGCGATAAGCTCTATGCCCTCGCGTTGTCTGTGTTCTTCGTCTTGAATCAGGTCAAAAATGATGTGGTCTCTTTCCATGGGATTATTTTATGGAGGTAAAATTAAGTACTTGGACTGATAAAACGTCCATAGGAGGAATCAAATATCCATTGAGTTATCAAACGACAATCAACAGCTATGATGACCACGAATGGTCTAAAATACTGTAGTGAGCCTCGTGCAGCGTGCATCTACCCTGCTCTATTTTCAAGAATTGAGGAGATTGATGTACGACACCAAAACGAGCAGCAATTTCATTGGAAATGGCTCTGTTTTCAATTAAATGCAACAAAAAATAAGTTCCTGGACCGCGCTGGGAAGTTAATCGTTGGGTAATATCCTTGAGTACCATTCTCGACACTCCACAACTTGTGGAATGTTTAAACACGTAGATGGGGTTCTCTTGTTCTTCGTTCCATGTATCCATCTGATCCATCGAAGTCAATGGTATCCAAAAGGTTTCCGGAACATCGCTAGATGGTGATGGAAGTTGAGCTGACTTTTTGTCGGTTGAAAACCATTTTTTTAACAAACTCATTGTAAACGAATTAAAAGAAATTAATGCCTAAATGTCTTATATCCAATAGCTTATGAGGACAAAATGTCCGATACATAACCGTGGCCCTAATCTTGCTCTAAGAAGGGCAAATATACATAAACATCTACGAGCTATGCAATTGAATCAATACACCATAAAGGCACAAGAGATCATAGAATCTGCACAAATGATCGCACAAAAATTCGAACATGCTAGTGTGGAACCAGTACATGTTCTGTCCTCATTGATTGAGGGTGAAGAACATGCCGTCATCTACCTGCTCAAAAAAGTAGGAGCAAACGTAGATCAACTAAAAACCCAGACCGATCTAGCCTTAACTAGCCTTCCTAAAGTCACTGGAGGAAACCTTCAATGGAGCCGAACTGCTGTTGATGTGTTGCAAAAAGGAACTGCTTCGGCCAAAAAACTAGGTGATGAATTCACCACGGTAGAACATCTTTTGCTCGCGCTGTTGGACGGTAGTCACAAAGCTGCAAGTATATTGAAAGATCAAGGGGTTAACGAGAAAGACCTCACCAAAGCGATCAAAGAATTGCGCAAGGGTGAGCCTGTTAAATCCAAGGATGCTGAATCACATTACCAATCACTGGAAAAATATGCTAAAAACCTCAATGAAGCAGCAGATAAAGGATTGTTAGACCCTGTGATTGGCCGGGATGAAGAAATACGTCGAGTACTTCAAATTTTGTCCAGACGAACAAAAAACAACCCGATGCTTATCGGATCTCCAGGGGTGGGTAAAACGGCCATCGCTGAAGGTTTAGCCCACCGAATTGTGACTGGAGATGTGCCTGAAAATCTAAAAGATAAAGTCATTTATTCCTTAGATATGGGTGCGCTTATCGCGGGAGCTAAATACAAAGGTGAATTTGAAGAGCGATTAAAATCAGTCGTCAAAGAAGTGATTGGTGCCGACGGAGATATCGTCTTGTTTATCGATGAAATTCATACCCTGGTAGGTGCTGGAGGTGGCGAGGGCGCCATGGATGCTGCAAACATCTTGAAGCCTGCACTGGCCAGGGGTGAATTGCGAGCTATTGGGGCTACTACGCTGGATGAGTATCAAAAATACTTTGAAAAGGACAAAGCGTTAGAGCGAAGATTTCAAAAAGTGATGGTTGATGAACCAGATACAGAGAGCGCCATATCCATATTAAGGGGTATCAAAGAAAAATATGAAGCTCACCACAAAGTGCACATCAAAGATGAAGCAGTCATTGCCGCGGTCATGCTTTCCCAAAGGTACATCAGCGATCGCTTTTTACCCGACAAAGCCATTGACCTAATGGATGAAGCAGCTTCCAAGTTGAGGATGGAGATGAATTCTAAGCCTGAAGAACTGGATCAATTAGACCGCAAGGTGATGCAGTTGGAGATAGAACTAGCCGCCATAACACGTGAGGATGACCAGGTTAAACTTAAATCGTTACACAGTGAACTGGCCAACATCAAAGAAACCCGTCAAGACTTATGGGCCAGATGGGATGCGGAAAAAACTGCTGTTGATCAGCTGCAGAAAACCAAAGAACATATAGAGCAATTGAAGCTCTCCGCTGAGCGAGCAGAGCGAAATGGAGACTATGCATTAGTGGCTGAAATACGCTACGGAAAAATCAAAGAAGCACAAGAACAGTTAGACGTGCTTCAAAAAGCATTGGATGCGCAACAAAATCAAGGAACGTTGATCAAAGAAATCGTCACCTATGAGGATATTGCCGAAGTAGTTGCCAAATGGACAGGCATACCGGTAACCAAAATGATGCAGTCCGATATGGAAAAGCTTTTGGGTCTAGAGCAGGTATTGCACAAAAGAGTCATCGGACAAGATGAAGCTATTGAAGCTGTTTCTGATGCGATCAGAAGATCACGTGCTGGATTACAAGATCAAAAGAAGCCCATAGGATCATTCTTGTTTTTGGGTACTACCGGTGTGGGAAAAACCGAATTGGCCAAAACACTAGCTGATTATCTTTTTGACGACGAGTCGGCCATGACCCGCATCGACATGAGTGAGTATCAAGAAAAACACGCCGTTAGTCGATTGGTTGGGGCGCCTCCAGGCTATGTCGGCTATGAAGAGGGTGGTCAACTGACCGAGGCTGTACGCAGAAAACCATATTCCGTGGTGTTGCTTGACGAAATCGAAAAAGCACACCCCGACACCTTCAATATTCTGTTACAAGTACTCGATGAAGGTCGACTAACCGATAATAAAGGAAGAGTAGCCGACTTTAAAAATTGTATCATCATCATGACCAGCAACCTGGGAGGGCATCTGATCAGCGAAGCATTTGCCGAACAAAAAGACATAGAAATGGCAGCACAACAAGCCCAGGAAAAAGTACTCGCATTGTTGAAACAAAGTGTACGTCCAGAGTTTTTAAACAGGATTGACGACATTGTTCTGTTCCATCCGCTTAACCATCAAGATGTTAGAGAGATCGTTGAACTACAAATCAAACAGCTGCAAAAAATGTTGTCTGAGCAGGAAATCACCATTGATGCTACTCCTGAAGCCATAGATTTATTAGCTGAACTAGGGTTTGATCCACAGTATGGGGCCCGACCTATCAAGCGAATGATTCAGAAGAAAATCCTCAACAACCTATCCAAAGAACTGTTGAAAGGAACGATCAAACGAGATAGCATTGTTCTGATTGATGCCTTTGAAGAAGAGTTAGTATTTAGAAATCAGGAACCAATAATGTAAGTAACCTTGAGTGGCTTGCCCTAAAAATGCCAGCCACTCATTTTTTTTGAGCCAACATAGGAACAAACGCGAATTGACCATGAGTTTCTCGTTCAAAACTCTTTTCGTCTACTCGAGTAAGCACCGTCATTTCCTGAGTCCCCTCGCCTACCGGAATCACCAACTTCCCGCCAATGGCTAGTTGTGCCATCAATGTTTTAGGCACATCAGGTGCCCCTGCAGTAACAATAATACCTTGATAAGGAGCTGCTTCTGGATATCCCAGAAAACCATCCCCGAAAATTATTTTTTTGGGAGCTAACCTCATTTTTGGTAAAATAAGCTGAGCTTTTTTAAAAAGTATCGACTGCCGCTCTATACTGTACACCTGAAGTTTCATATGAACCAATACCGCAGTTTGGTACCCACTGCCCGTCCCAATTTCTAAGACCTTATCGCCAGGTGATAGCCCCAGTAACTGAGTTTGAAAGGCTACCGTATACGGATGAGAAATAGTTTGATCACACCCGATGGGGAACGCCTTGTCCTGATACGCGTGTTCTTCAAAAGAACTATCTAAAAAGAAATGCCTGGGCACTTGCTCCATGGCCGATAATACGCGTTTATCAACGATTCCTTTTTCAGCCAGTGTTTGGGCGAGTAATCTCCTTTTTCCTTGATGTTTGTGGGTGTCGAGCATCAGTGTCTAATAGAGGCTTTTTTTACACGATCCAATTGTTTTTTATTGTCTCTGTCTTTAATCGTCTCGCGTTTGTCGTAGAGTTTTTTTCCTTTAGCTAAACTGATGTTGAGCTTGGCCAATCCCCGGTCATTGATAAATAGTCTAGTAGGAACGACTGTATTCCCGGAAATCTTGACCGCTTGACGTATTTTTTTGAGTTCCCTTTTGTTGAGTAATAGCTTTCTACTAGCCTTAGGTAAGTGATTGTAGTGCGATCCATGGGCGTATTCCTCTATGGTCATATTAACCACAAATAACTCCGAGGAATCGTTGAATTCACAAAAGGATTCGGCAATTGAGGCTTTTCCCTGTCTCAGGGATTTAATTTCTGTTCCAGACAATACAATGCCCGCAGTAAAACCATCGAGTAATTCGTAGTTGAACCGGGCTTTTTTGTTTTGTATGTCTATGCGGTTTTTCATTGGCCCACAAAAATAGCACAAAAAAAAGGACGGACTCTCCAGGTCAGGTGGAATGTGTATTTTTGAAAAAAATAGTTATATGAAGTTGCGTATTGGTGTTTTAGGTGCGGGTCACTTGGGTAAAATTCACCTCAGATTGGCAGAATCCTCACCGCTTTATGATTTGGTGGGTTTTTATGACCCTAACCAAGAGAACGCGGCCTTGCTTAGTCAAGAAATGGGCTACAAACATTTTGCACGATTAGAAGAATTGATTGACGCTGTCGATGTAGTGGATATCGTCACCCCCACTCTAGCGCACTTTGAAGTGGCCAAGCAGGCAATTACCCAAGGTAAACACGTGTTTATTGAAAAACCAATCACACATACACTTGAGCAAGCACATGAACTGATCGAACTCGCCCATACACACGGAGTACTTGGACAGGTAGGACATGTTGAGCGATTTAATCCGGCTTTCAAAGCCGCTATGAGCGCTTTGGATCAACCCATGTTTATTGAGACGCACCGATTGGCTGAATTTAATCCAAGAGGCACCGATGTACCTGTGGTATTGGATCTGATGATCCACGACATCGATATTGTATTATCCGTTGTTCAATCACCTCTAGTCGAGGTTAGAGCCAGTGGTGTGCGGGTGCTCAGTCAATCGCCCGATATTGCCAATGCGCGATTAGTATTTGAAAACGGATGTGTAGCTAACTTAACAGCGAGTAGAATTTCCATGAAAAACATGCGTAAATCGCGTTTCTTTCAAAAGGATGCTTATGTTTCGGTTGATTTTCTGGAGAAGAAAACTGAGGTAGTCAAAATGAAAGATGCTCCTGACAAACCAGGACCCTTTGATATGATCTTAGTCAATGCCGAGGGGGTTTCTAAACAAATATATTTTGAACACCCCACTCCTGAGACCAACAACGCTATTCAGGATGAATTAGAAACATTTGCCCAGGCAATTACCCTGGGGCAAAAACCCATAGTCGACCTAGTTGACGGGGCCAACGCACTGGATGTTGCCCTTCAAATTATTCAAGCCTACGAAAAATAATATGTCTCAAGCTGAACGTTTACAGAGCATCAAAAATTCACTACCCGAACACGTTACCTTGGTGGCTGTATCCAAAACAAAGCCCGTTGAAGACCTGATGGTTGTCTACCAGGCAGGGCAACGTGTTTTTGGCGAAAATAAAGCGCAAGAAATGACGGCCAAGTGGTCGGAAATGCCCGAAGATATTCAGTGGCACATGATCGGTCATCTTCAAAGCAATAAAGTCAAATACATCGCCCCCTATGTGGCATTGATCCACGGGGTAGATCGACCCGAACTACTCGATGAAATTGAAAAACAGGCAAAAAAGAACCATCGAGTTATCGACTGTTTATTGCAAGTCCACATCGCTAAAGAATCGACAAAATTCGGCTGGGATCCTGAAGAGTTGGCACTCTGGGCAACAGCAGATCGATTGGGCGCCTACAGCCATGTGCGCATTAAAGGATTGATGGGTATGGCGACATTCACCTCGGATGAACAACAGATAGCCCAAGAATTTACGAACCTGAAATCCGTGTATGATCAGCTGTGCAAAGTGCACACACACTGGGATACACTTTCCATGGGAATGAGTCAGGATTACGTGTTGGCTATTTCCTGTGGCAGCACCATGGTACGTATAGGCAGCTCCATTTTTGGCGATCGAAATTACTAGCCTATGTATGCGATTATTGATCTTGAAACTACCGGAGGAAAATACAACCAAGAGGGGATTACTGAAGTGGCTATCTACAAGTTCGATGGTTTACACGTAGTTGATCAACTAATCAGTCTGGTAAATCCTGAGACACCTATACAACCGTTTGTGGAGAAACTGACGGGTATCAGTGACTCGATGGTGCGCACAGCACCAAAATTTCACGAATTGGCCAAGAGAATCATTGAAATCACCGAAGGTTGTGTTTTGGTGGCCCACAATGCGCAATTTGACTATCGAATTCTAAAGCTATGCTACGACCGATTGGGTTATACCTATGAACGAAAAACAGTGTGTACCGTTGATTTAGCCAAAAAATTGATTCCAGACCAGGAGTCGTATTCACTGGGGAAACTGGTTAAATCACTGGGAATACCCATCCATGACAGACATAGAGCTAGCGGCGATGCCTTGGCTACCTTAAAATTATTTCAAGTGCTGTTGGAGAAAGATTTGGAAAAAGGGCTATTTCACTCCATGACCAAAGGCCCAGAACAAAGTCTGGTCTCTGACAAACAGTGGGCTTTAGTACAACAAATACCTGATACTCATGGGGTGGTTGTACTTCTGAGCAAAGACGAAAAAGCGGTATATCTTTTTTCAGACAAAAACATGTACAAAGCTACCTATCAACTATTCTTGTCCGGTGATGATCACCATAAGCGCGTGCTCAAGGAAACAAAAAATATTGAAGCATTTCCTTCTGGAAATTCACTGATGACCCAGATATTGCATCATGTCTACCTCAAGACCCTCAAGCCAAAATACAACCGAAGAAAAAAATTGTGGAGTGACCCTTCGCTGATTGAGGTCTACCAGGGAATGCACGGTGTTTGGATCGCCCCAGGTAGAACCCTCGGAGAACGAGCGGGTATTTACATGAAAAATGGGATGGTTTGTGGATATGCTTATTTCGACCTTAATTTCCAATTAAATAACCCTCAGATTTTTGAGCAATTGCTAACGCCTATCTTCCCTGATCCAGCCTTCCTGGTATGGATTGAGGCGGAAAGACCTCATTTAAAATGGCACTCCTTTGAACCTTAAGCCCCAGAGCCCTACGTTGATCTCTGTTCTTGGTGCTACCGCATCAGGTAAAACAAGTTTGGCTATTACACTAGCCAATTGGCTAAATGCACCTATTGTCTCCGCAGATAGTCGACAGTTTTATCGAGAGATGAGTATTGGGACCGCTGTGCCCACAGCTCAAGAACTTTCTTCCGCCCCACATTACCTGATACAACATAAAAGCATACACGATCCCTACAGCGTAGGAGACTACGCTAGAGAAGCCAATATGCTCTTGGATGAGCTATTCAAAAAAAGCAACACAGTTATTCTGGTGGGGGGCAGTGGACTTTACCTACAAGCATTAACCCAAGGTCTGGATGAATTTCCTGAAGTCAACCCAAAAGACAAAGCATTTGTAGAAAAATTATGGGCGGATTCTGGAATTGAAGCCCTACAAAATTTACTTCGGGAACTTGACCCCCAATACGCTCAAGTAGTCGATCTGCAAAATCCGATGAGATTGATACGGGCACTTTCCGTTTGTTTGTCCAGCAAGCAGCCTTACAGCAATTTTTTAGGCAAACCCAAACCGACAAAAAGCTTTCAGCATATCGCCATAGGTATAGAAGGACCTAGGCCATGGCTGTATCAACGAATCAATCAAAGAGTAGATCAAATGGTCCAAGAAGGACTTTTTGACGAGGCGTCCAGCTTGTACCCGCACAAGGAATTGAACGCCTTAAAAACCGTAGGTTACACTGAGGTATTTGCCTTTATGGACGGGGTGATCAGTCGGGAACAAGCGATTGAAGACATCAAAACCAATACACGTCGTTACGCTAAAAGACAAGGGACTTGGTTTAGACGACAATCTGATATTCATTGGATTTCAGCAGAAAATCCCACCAAACAAGCAAAGAATATACTTCAAAAACTAGGTGTTAGTCCTGTTTAACAACCAATCTAAACCCTTCTCCATGAATATTCAACACCGATACATTAGGATCTAACTTGAGGTATTTTCTCAATTTGGCGATGTATACATCCATGGATCTTGAGGTGAAATAATTATCGTCCCTCCATATTTTGGTCAAGGCCAGCTCTCTAGGCATCAAATCGTTTTGATACAATGCCAACATACGCAACAACTCGTTTTCTTTTGGAGACAGCTTGATGGAGGGTTCATCCTTGTAGGTTAAAAACCTCAACTTGGCGTTCAGGTGAAAATCCCCTATTTCAAACTCAAACTGGTTGCTCTCCGCTAGCGTAGCAGTAGATTTTCTCTGAATAATCGCTTTGAGTTTAACCAACAGCACTTCAGAGTCAAAAGGCTTGTTCAGATAGTCGTCGGCACCTGCTTTATACCCTTTAAGCACATCCTCTTTCATGGTTTTGGCCGTTAAAAAAACAATCGGAATGCGGTCGTCTTTTTCGCGAATCTCTTTGGCCAGAGTAAAGCCATCTTTATAGGGCATCATGACGTCGAGAATACACACGTCAAAGGTTTCTTTTTTAAACTTTTCAAAGCCTTCCATCCCATTTTTGGCCAAGACTACGTCAAAGTCGTTCATCATTAGATAATCCTTTAGGATACTTCCAAAATTTGGGTCATCTTCTACCAGTAAAATTTTTTTCATCGTTTCCATAACTAATTAGTTTATAGGTAATTCCACATGGAAAGTACTGCCTTTCCCTTTTTCACTTTCGGCATAAACATGCCCTTTGTGCAGTTCAACAATCTTTTTTACATAAGCCAACCCTAACCCATGACCCTTAATGTTGTGTAAATCTCCTGTCGGTTCTCTGTAGAATTTCTCAAAGATTTGTTTTAAAACTTGTTTGCTCATACCCGGGCCTTGATCCTTGATAGAAATTAGCAGTTTATTTCCTTTATTTTGGGTGTAGACGTCAATCTTAGGGGATTCGCCGGAGTACTTCACTGCATTTTCTAAAATATTAACCACCACATTGGTCATGTGCATTTCGCTGACAGAGACTACCGATGGGTCAGCGGATAAGTGGGTATGGATATATCCTCCGCTGTTATCCAAAATCAAGGAAACAGCCGCAATCGCATCTTCGACTATATCGTGGAAATCAACTTCTTGACGGATCAAGTCCAACTGATTTTTATCCAACTTAGAAATCTGCAAGACGTTTTCCACCTGCTCATTCATCCGTTTGTTTTCCTCTTTAATCATTTGGGTGTATCTGGCAAATTTTTCGGCATCACCAGCTATTTTAGGGTTGCGCAATGCTTCTACCGCCAAGTTGATTGTTGCAATGGGAGTCTTAAACTCATGAGTCATGTTGTTAATAAAATCCGACTTTATTTCCGACAACTTTTTTTGTTTGATCCATTGATAAATGGCACTGACAAACACCAACAAGATCAGCAGACTAAATACCCCAGAGAGCACAGCAGTACCCAATATAGACCTCCATAGAAATGTGGATTTCTGAGGAAAGGTAACGTGGAGACTGAAATCACTATTACCTTCATTATCCGTAAAAAGAGGCACCTTATAGGGATTCAATGAAC
>Ga0233451_10000687_pt1 | contig 34067 bp, 30 predicted proteins | sample 011ome_29_FD_183052 | JGI IMG/M metagenome (GOLD analysis project Ga0233451, IMG submission 183052) | Coastal salt marsh microbial communities from the Groves Creek Marsh, Skidaway Island, Georgia - 011504CT (spades assembly) | ecosystem: Environmental > Aquatic > Marine > Intertidal zone >... | reverse complement strand
AACTCTTCTCTAATTATAGCCCTAATATTTTCATTCACTTCACTGCTTTCATTTAAACTTCGAGTATTTTCTATTTCAGGGTCCAATCTAAAATCAGTATCCTCTGGTAAATTAATATCATCCAATATTGATTTATGCTCCCCTTGCTGACCCTCAAATAAGATATTTCCATCCATTTTAAAATCATCATCTTTAGACTTCTTACTTTTAGTCTTAGATGATTTAGAAGCGCTATTTTCTTTAACTACTGTTTTTTTATTAGGCTTGCTATCATCAATACTAACATCTTTGGAAAGATTGGCTAGAAAATTATCTATATTACTCATATTTTACTAATGTTTTTTAATAATGTTTTTTTCTAATGACGATAATCTTCTTTCAAGTAAAGGCATAAAATCTTCTTTTAATACTTCCAAAATAAGACCTTTTAAGTAGCTATCAATAGGATGATTTTTATTGTTTTCCGATTTATCGTTATTATCTTTGCTTTGTGTTAAAAATGTAGATAACAATTCATTTCTATTTATTTTATTAGCCAATGATGATATATATGAATTGTCTATTCCTGCATCATCTTCAATATCAATTTCTTCTTCATAAATTTCCATATCCTCTCCGTCATCTTCAAATAAATCTTCATTAATAAATTCATCATTATCTGAATCAAGTCTTAATTTTCTATTCATATTAAAATTTAGATTTTACTTTATCGTAAAGTGATTTAACCATAGAAGAGTATTTACCAATTAATGCACTCTTATTCAATGGTATTTTCTTATCGATAACTCTAAAAAGTTTATCCCCATAACGATTATAGTCAGGTCTAACATCAAAGCTCTCACTCTGTGGCTCCCATCTGGTAATTTTGTCTATAACAAATATTTTCCAATCTGGTTGATCCGTTTGAGTAAAACCACTTCTTTGATAAGCCCTTATAGCTAATTTACCTGTAACAGTTTTACCTATAAGGTATGGTTCAATAAGTCTTTCACCGCCAACAGTATCATCATCTCCGATATAATTTATTTTAACAATCTTTCTACCGAAAATACTATCAACGACTTGACTTATCCTAGGTGACTCAACTAAAAGTTCAGTTATGGTATCTTTAAAACTTTTCACAAATATAGGTAATTTTATTTTTTATTGCGCAAAGCAATCGTATTTGTTATCAGGTGTATATTGGTTAACACTAAAAATAGCGTTTCTACCGCTACCAATTACAGAAGGTAAACCATTAATATCAACTGAACTACCGCCATTATTGGTGTCAAAAGAACCCCCAGTACCCTTTCCTTTTGCATTAACAGGATCATCAATGGCTCCCATAGCTTGAGTTGCATTTGGATGCGTCTGGTCGTATTTCAAACCTGATTGGTCTTGATAAATATTTTTAACCAAAAGGTCTGTTCTGGTTGCCTTAGCAATTTCTTCTAGTCTTGAACATGTTGTATTTGCCATAATATTATTTATTTAATTTTTTGAGTATGTCTTCTGATATATATATTTTCGTTATTTTTTTCTCTGATTCATATATAGGTTTTTCCGTATTAGCCTTACCAGTAACATTTTTTTCATGTTGCTTTATATAAGCATTACTTTTACCAGCTAAAGATAGGTTTTCTTTACTCCTTTCAACTGTTCTGGTTAATCTATCTAATGTTGCAGTAGCCCATTTATAAAAAACATCTCCACCGTGTTCTAATTTCTCTCTTGAATTATAAGTCCTATAATTTTTAACTATATTCCTTAAATCGTTATAGCTTATATTCCTATCTTCAATGAAGTTTTTTATCTGTGTGGCAAACTCCAATTCGCCCCCTAAATTTCGCTTCATTACAGGTAGCAAATTTTCAGGAAATGGAACCTCTCTATTTAATAATTTACTATTTGCCATAATTTATAATGTATTGATTTTTAGTTAATTATAAAGGAAAAAATATGCTTTTGGGTTTTCGACACTGTTATATAATAATTTACTAAAAGCATATTAGTTTTCTATATATTATTTAAGCAAATCCGTAAGTTCTTTTGTATAGTTTTCAGGCATTTTATTCCAATCTACTTCCTGCATTATATCTTTTAGGATTATAGCAACAACCTCATTAAAATTATCTTCATCGACATTCATTAGATTGGTTTTAAATGTTAGAAAAGCTTGCTTTAATCCTTTTTCATTTAAAATATCTAAAATTTCTATTTCGCTAATTTTTTCATTAGTTTTAACCTCTTCTTCTTGTTCTTCCTCCTCTTGTTCTCTAACAAACCAACCATTAGGGTATGTTTGTGTGAACTGGCTTGCTTGTGTCACAAAATCATCTGTTGTAGGTTGAGGTGTATTTCTAATCCTTGACAATCTAACTTCTTTATTTGAGGTAGGCATATCACCTTCAATAAAAGATAAATCAGCATTTATAATTTCCTTTAATAAACTTTCTGGTACGATAATTTTCATTTTATGTTTATTTATATTATAAATATAAAGACTTGGCATATATTAACAGGAATTATCCGACATTATTAGATTTAAGGTTATCTGATAAAGATTATTATGACATACAAATGTCTGATTACAGTGTTATTTGTAATTGCAATGACGTTGTGAATCCTATTATCTGTATGAATTTTAATTCAGCAGATATAGTTTATAGCGATAATGAATGGGATATGGCTATATCTCCTTCTGGTGTTACGATAACTAATTTTGGTATAACTGGATATGATAATCGTTTTTCTGATAGTTTAGATTCTTCTTGGGGGTTGGACGGCGAAAAGAGATTTTTTGTGAAGAAGGTGGACGGCGATAATTTTTGTTACGATATTCTTAGTGGATCAACTACTCAATTATGTGGGGGTTTTTATCAGGGATTCTATAAGTTAGAAGGTTATGATTACCAGACATTACCCGACTACTATAAAGATGGATGGACCGCGGAATTTTATTTAGCTAAAAGCGGATGTACTTGCAGTTCAGAGTTACCAACCCTAAACGAAACTTATCCCAATAATGAAGGAATATTTTATTATTACGGTACAAGAGCTGAAAATAAGTTCTGCTCTGTAAAAGAGCATTTACTATCCTATGAGGTTTCAAGTGGGGTAACTTTCCTAAGCTCAATTATAAAAGATACTTCCCATGTAACTCCTCCAAGTGATACAGCTTCTTTCTTATTTTATAATTGTCCTACATTAAATGAATTCTATTTGAATGCAACAGGTGTGACTTTTACTCTTCCTGATTGTTGCGATAATTTAAAATACAATGCCCTCGCTTTTAGGATTACAGATGAAGGCAAAATAGGTTATAGATACTTAGCAACTTCTGGGACTTGTGTAGCTGGTAAATACGAAGAGGATTTAATGGTTTTTGAAAAATATAGTACCGAAAACATTTTTGTAGATGACACATTTAGGTTAGTTACCATTAAATTTAAAAACGATGAACACTTAACCTGCAAACCCGAAGAACAAACTTTCGGTGTACTTAGCATATACGTTGACGGTTATTTGAAATTAAGGGAATATAATTTCCCTAATATTATACCTCAAGCCTTTGATGATTTAGCTTCTAAACAATTAGGTGTACCATACAACATAAGTATTGGCGGTGGAACCCAAGGCTTGTTAGAAATGCAGACCGATACTCCAACTGAATATGAAGTTTGTGATTATAAATTTTATTTAAAGAAAGATCAAAAATTCAAAGGGGCTAGGATAAACGGAGTCGATTATTTTACAGTTGTAGATTACGATATTACTATACCTGATGAAATAGTCTCATTCTTAACGCAGCACTTGGATAATAAATTCGCTGAAATAGAAACTAAAATAACCAGCAATTATGTTGAATTTATTTGTAGATTTGTAGTAGATGATTTTGAGAAAGTATTTTATTCTGTTGATGTAACTGAAGGTATAACAGACGCTTGTTGTAATCCTAATTTACCAGAATATTCACAAAGCAGTCTTTTGAAAATAAATTGTTTTAAATTCACCACTGATAACAATATTTGTGGTGTTTTAGAAGAAAATTTTGCAGGTAGCTTTGTAGGTCAAATAAAAAGCTTTTGTTTATACGGTCAACCCTTAGATTATCAAGCTATTAAATGTAATTACAACATATATAACTCTTAAAGACCATAATATGAACTTTTATATAAAAGAAAATTCAACTTTGCCTGTTCTAACAATGGAATTAATACAGAATGGTATTAGTTCAAATAAAACTATGAATGAGCGGTTACAGAATGCCAACATTACTTTTTTTATGGAAGAAGTAGGTAGTTGTATTCCTGTAATTCAATGTGCGCCTTGCTGTATATTGGTAGAACAAGAATGTAGCGATTGCCATGAAAAGGTTTACATTCAATATAAGTGGACCTTAGAGGATACAGCTAGAAAGGGTAAATATAAAGGGTGGTTTGAAATAACGTTCAATGACGATCAATCTGTTTTAATTGCACCCATTAGACAAACTCTTGATATAACAATTTTGTAAAAATATTTGAGTTTTAAGGATTTTATGTTTACCTTTGCAGAAATATTATTTTTGTTATGAAAGGTGAATTAAAACGATTAAAAATTGAAGATATTGAATCCCTTCTTCACGGCTTTGATCCAGAGGAAGGGATTCGTTATATCGACTGTAATAACTTTTCTAATGAAGTTAAAATCTTTATTAGAAAGAACAGTGATGATAATTTAACTATTAAAAAAGATACTTATAGACCTTTTTTATGGTTTAAGGGATTTGATTTTGATAGAGATTTTAAGTGGGAATATTTCGCCGTCCACATCACAGACTACAACAAAGAAGAAAATACAATCTTCTATGATAATAAAATTCACCATCTAAATGAACACTTAGAAGTTGTAGGTGAAGTTAATAATGGTAGTGAATGTGTTGTAAGACGCTATCTATCTGATATAAAAGATAGACGTAAACTTTGCTTTAACAAAATGAAGCAATACAACGTCGAAATATCAGAGCAAATAACCCATATAGATGAATCCAATAAAGTTGAAAGACTCGAGGAGGGCTTCAAATATTTGGTTCATATAAATCCCCCACAAGAAGAAACCAAATACGATAACCCCTTAATATGTTACAATAAGAAAGGTGAAATCAAAAAAATCAATGGTAGTTTCAATAACCTAATTGATTTCTTCTTTGAGGGCGGTTTAGATATATGGAAAAGGTCTGGTATATTTCTCGATCCAGCAAAACTTAAAAGCTTTTGGTCTAAGTCTAACGATTACCAAAAGCTGCTATTCTTTTTTGGCTTCCCAGCTAAAAATTTACTATTTTCGTTTCTCGATAAAAACGACGAGAACAATGAATACTTAGATCAAGATATATTAAAGAATAGCAGTGAAATTGATTACGAAGAACTCATACATCTAACATTTGTCATTTTCAATGAAAACGTTAGGCAATCAAAAATATTCGATTTTTATGAAAAGAAAATTAAGAATAATGATATTGAGTTCCTTCAGGTTCATAGCGATAAATTTGTTAAACATCTTAAATTAAGGATAGATGAAAACAAATTAGACTTCTTAGTACAAGAGGAATTCTCCTTTGATTCTAAAAAAGGTTTCTCTAATCTTAATGCTCTATTCATAGATAACGGAATTGATTTGTTTGTAGGTGAAGATAAGGTTTTCTATAAAGTATCCGCTATTGAACAATATATGATTCAAAGTGGCAAAAGATTATTTAAGGGTTTTGAAGAATACCCTGAACTGAAAATTCTAACAATGGATATTGAAACTAAAGGTTTACCTGAATTTTCATACAGAAAAGATGCAGCTTTGCATCCTACAATGGGTATGATCTTTAAAATAGGTATGTATTGTAATAATGGATACGAGAAAGTACTAAACGCGACTAATCAGGAGGAAGAATTAGAGATAATAGAAGAATTTTTCAGGATAACAATGGAGTTAAATCCAGACTTATTCTTAACATATAACGGCGAAGGATTCGACTTCCCATTCATTATTAAAAGATATGAAATATTAAAGAAATTATCAGATGAATATGAAACTTTTAATGCTATCAGGGATCTAATAAAAGATTATTATAAAAACCCTGAAGAAATTTATATTTCAAAAAACAATCTTTTTAATAGAAGGGAAGGTAATCTTAAAGTAGGTGGTAGCAGTGAAACTTATATACAAACGAGCATATTAGGCATTAATATGTGTGATACAATGTTTGCAGTAAAAGGGGCTTCCGCTATCAATAAATCTATCCCGAATTTTAAATTAAAAGATAATATTAAGTTTGCTAATTTAGCTAAACCTAACCGTGTATATGTTGAAGGGAATAAGATTGGTGATATTGAAAATTCTACGGCTCCATTCTATTTGAATGTTGAAAACGGTGATTGGTTTAAGTACCAAAAGGAAATTGCTTTTGAAAAAGGTATATATTCTTTCGATAAAGTAAAAAGGAAATCATTACAAACACAAGTATATGATAATGAGAACACATTATATCTTTGGGATGAAGAATATGATAAGATGTTTATGGATTCTTGTGTGAATACCTTAAAATTCACACCTGATGATGTAGAAGGCTTCTTTAAAACTGTATATGAGAAATTTAAGAATTACGATAGACTATGTTTTAGAATCGATGAATTTGTAGGTAAATGGTTAGAAAAGGAAGATAAAGTTAAATATGATTTTTTATATAATGAATTAAAAAAATTAAGAACTAATTTAACTAATATCTCATTATTCTATCCAGATAAAGATCTGTCAAAATATATTAAAACTACTGGTGAAGATATTATCAGAAGATATTTGATAGATGATTTATGGGAAACTAATAAGTTAGATGAATTTTACAGTCAAGCTACTTTTTTGATTTCTAAGTGGTTGCCTACTTCATATCAAAGGGCTGCAACTATGGGTGGTGCTTCTGTATGGAAATTGCTTTTATCCGCATATTCTTACCAATATGGTTTAGGTATACCTAATTACGATGAACCAAAAGAATTTACTGGTGGACTTGTAGCAATGATTTCAGCAGGATATCACGGTAAGTCTTTTAAAGCCGACTTTTCTTCCCTTTATCCAGCTGAATTTTACGTGCATGTTAATTCGCCTAAAATTGACTTGTACGGGGTTTATAAGCTCTTTATGTATTACGGCTGGTCTACTAGGATTAAGTACAAGCAGCTCATGAATGAACACAAGGAGAAGGGGGAATTAAGTTTAAGTAAAAAGTTTGAAGTACGTCAGTTGCCAATTAAAAGGCTTATCAATAGTTTCTATGGTATGATGGGTGCAGCTGGTGTAACACCATTTGCTGATTTGGTTGTAGCACAAGGTATCACTTGTAATGGAAGGCAACATTTGAGGCATCTTATTAAATGGTTTGCTGAAAAGGGATATGTTGCTACTATTGCTCACACTGATGGTGTTTTCTTTTCAATTAACGATGTTGATTTGGAATACAAGTACACTGGTAGAGGTATAAACTGGTTGGTAACTAAAGGGAAAGAATATGTAGGCATTGCAGCACACGTTGCTGAATATAATGATTCTTTTATGAAGGGTATTATGGGTTTGGATATTGATGAAATTGTTGAATCAGTTATTAATTTCTCAAAAGGTAATTATATATACCTAAAGGAAGTTAAAGACAAGAAGACTGGTGAGGTGAAAAATAAAATTGAAGTTATTGGAGGAGCTATTATTAAGAAGACTCAATCTGAATATATCACTGAATTTGTAGATAAAGAGGTTATTAAGTTAATGCAAAATAAACCCTTGGAATTTATAAATGCTTATTGGGATTATATTAAGAAGATTGAAGAACAAAAAATTAATGTGAAGCTTATTGCCTCTAAGGCTAAAATTAAAAAGACGAAAGCAGAATACTTGCAACATATTAAGGGAACTAATAAAAACGGTGCTCCACTGAATAGGCAAGTGCATATGGAATTATTGATTAACAACGATTTGGATATAGAACTTGGTGATGTAGTATATTATGTTAATAGTGGTAAATCCAAGGACGATAAAGACAGTTTAAGTCCTGCCACTACATTTGCTACTTGTGAATTAGGTGAATTGGATTTGAAGCAAATCAACAATGTGATTAAAACAAGGAATCCTGAATACATTAAAACATTTCTATTAGGTATTCATAATAGAGGTTTATTAACTGTTAATCAGAAGGTGTTGGACGGCGATATTTATGCAATTTTGGATGATATTAATAAGTGGAAAAATATCAAAACCAAAATTAGGAATTTGAAAAAAGGTGTGTTCGTGGATTTCATTAAGGTTGAATATGTGATTAACTGTTCTATTATTGATAGTTTTTCTGATTCACAAACAGTCAACTATAACACTGATCTTTATATCAATAAGTTCAATTCGGCTGTACACCCACTCTTTGTATGTTTTAAACCAGAGATTAGAGAAAAGCTTATGATTAACTCATACGAAGATAGGCCCTTTATTTTAGAGCAAGATTTGACTTTGATTAATAGCATACCATTCGAGAACCAAGCTAAAAATCAAGCTACTTATGAAGAAGTAATGGTTGTTACACCAGAAGAAATGGAGTATTGGAATTTAGTAGAAACTGATCCCGAAGACTTTGTAGTAGAGCGTAAATAATGAAAAAGCGGTTGATTCATTTCAACCGCTTTTTTTTATTCCTCATATATTTTTCTATTTATATATCCGTATTTCTTTACAAGTTCACCCGCCTTAGCATTTGCTTCATTTTCTATATCTCCACCTATATCTTTAATTTCGCCGTCCAACTCCCTATCCTCATACTGCTTATAGTGAACTAACTCATGTGCTAAACTTCTCATTATATCAGCTAATAATCTATTCTTACCATAAACCATTATACTAGGCTTAAATCCAGAATTCTTATCAAAGCTAAAATTAGCAAATGTTTTTAACCCATCCTTGTTATTCTTAATAACAATACTAGGATATTTTTTTAAGGATAATTCCTTATAGCAAAATTCGCAAAAATTAATTAACGTCTGCTTTCTATGTTTTCCTAAAAAACTCATAACTATAAATATATTTATATTATAAATTTTTAATCAATTGTTGCAAAAGACTTATGTATTGGGAGATTTGCATAATAACTATAAAGGTCTTATGCAACTGTTTGAGAAAGTGAATTTTAATCCTAAGAACGATGCTCTATATTTTATAGGGGATATATTTGAAGGTACAGCTAAAGATAGCTACGAATGCTTAAAGGAATTATCAAAAATAAATCATCTCTATCCATGTATGGGAAACCATGATTTATGGGTAAAACAATGGATTATAACTGGTAAAATTAATAAGTCTTGGCTTAAATCAGGTGGATCTATAACAATAGAGAACTTAACTAAACACGAAGATTATTTAATACTCCTAAGTGATTACTTTAAAAAAGTAAAGTACTGGTATAACTACAATCAATACTTCTTATGCCACGCAGGCTTTGATACCCGTAAATCAGTAACCTCCCAAAAAGAAATTAATTTTACTATTAATAGATCCCTTTGGCAAAAAGCTTTGGTTGCAGATAGTCAAAATAAAAAATTGAAATATAATTTTAACAATATGAATTTCACATTTGAAAAAGTAATTATAGGGCATACGCCTACAACATCCCATAAACCAGAGATATTATCAAATGTTATTAACATTGATACAGGTTCGGGAAATGTAGGAAGATTGACCTTGATGGATTTAAACAACCAAGAATATTATCAAAGTGATTTATTAAAAAAACTTTATAAGCTTTAGTCTTTTAATTCAAATGTTTCTGGATCACGCCCTTGCTTATTTGCAGTAGCATAGTAAACTGCTTTAGCTCTTTTCTTACCGTATTTCTCAATCATTTTATTCATTACTGATTTATCGTATTCAGACATAATATCTTCAAACTCCTTCAAATTCATTTTTAAAATTTTTGCCATAATTTTCTTATATTTCTAAATAAATATCGTTTATATGAGAAAACCTACACCAGAATACTTAGAAAGAAGTATTAAATTTGTGGATAATGAAGTGCAATTATCGAAATATCTGAAAGTAAAAGACTTTATTAAATCCGAAACAGCAACAGCACGTAAAATAGATAATAGGCTTCCTGAAAGCCTACTTGAAAACGCTAAGAAAATAGCGGCAATGTATGATGCAATCTATGACAGGTTTAACGGTAATATCAGTTTAAATTCTGGCTATAGATCTCCAAGGCTAAACACTGCTGTTCGTGGATCATCAACTTCCCAACATGTATTCGCATTAGCTATTGATGTTAGAGGTAAAAATGGCGTTAAAAATGCAGATATATTGAATTGGGTTAGGAGTAATATGAAATATCAACAGCTAATATGGGAATACGGTACAAGTAAAGAACCTAAATGGGTTCATATAGGACATGGTACCAAAATGCAATTTTTGAGAATTGGAGTAGCTACAACAAGAGGCTTGGGGTTGCATTTATCCGATGCTGGAGATATTTAAAGCTTAAGATTCAAAATATCTTTAACTAAAAAAGCGCCATTGTTATAACTATATAAAACATCTAATGATACAGTGTGATCCTGATATTCAACATTAACCGAGTCTATGTTAATACCTTGCATATTGGATTGCACTGTACCTATTATTTCTGATTTTATCATATCAATTGTTTGAGTATCGGCTGGTTCAAACAAATATTCTACGAGGTTACATCCGAAATCAGGTTTATATAATCTGTTACCTTTTTTTGTTAATAAAAGATGTATTAAATTTGATTTAACTTGTTCCTTTGTTGACTTTGTCAAGTCAAAATAAAAGCCATTATTGCTATTTTTAAAAGGGAATCTGATTCCCAAGAATTTAGTTACGCTCATTTTTATTTTTTTTGATTTTTATAATATATATATAAGTCCAATGTCTGATTTATATATGGCTAATTATGTTATTGATAATCTTATGATTATATTCTCCGCGCTTTTTTCTGGCGGCGCAGGTGTTAAAATAGTGGAATATTACTTAAAAACATTAAATAAAGCAAAAGCAGAAGACTTTTTTAATGATACAAAAGAAGTAATAGATATTATAACACAACTATCAGAAAACCCCATTATAGATAACGTTTTAATATTTAGAGGCGGCAATGGTGGTTCTGTACCCAGAGTTGGAAAAGATTATTATCTTAAATGTATATTTGAAGCACACAAAGAAGAGCCTGAAATATCTTCTTTAAAGCTCTATGAAAATATAATCCCAGATTCTAATTATATCACTATTCTTTTAACTTTGATGCAAAATAAAATGATGAATTTTAATGTATCAACTATGGAAGATGGTTTATTGAAAAAAATATATTTATCAGAAGGATTAAAATATTCCAAAATATTCACTTTACATCAAACAAAAGAATTTATTTTCTATATACAAATATCAACCACTCAAAAAAATAATCTTGAAGATGATGTTATATTAAGATTAGAAATGGAATCTAAAATCTTTAAATTAAAACAAATCTTCAAGAAACACTATGAAGACGGTTTTTTTAATTAAAAAGACCTTTAATCTGTTCTTTTGCTTTCTTTCTTAATAGATCCAAGCCCCAATGTAATTTTGATGAAGGGAATTTAAAAAACTCTTCAACAGTCATCCATTTATAATCTGAAACTTCTATTTCATAATCTACCGTTTGAACATTAACAAGTGGGATAAATTCTTCATAAACAATTCCTATAAAATTGTAGTAATCCATTTCACCTGTTGTATTAACAAATGAAGGGATTATTTTTATTGGTACAATCTTACCTGTTTCTTCGTAGAATTCTCTTATAGCAGTTTCATAAGGTGTTTCATAGTTATTAGCCTTACCTCCAAAGTCGCACCATTTATTAGGCTCCTTCTCTAATTTAGGTCCTCTTTTACCCAAAAGAATTCTACCTGTGCTCAAACACACAGGTAGAACTCCAGCAGCATATTTTTTATTTTCGATTTTTATTTTTTCAATCATATAACATTGGTTCTAAAATTCTAGTGTTTTTCATTTTTAACAAAAAAGAACATTTTTCATATTCTTCTCTTGTTTCAAAATATTTTATCAGTCTTTCAATTAATATAGGTTCTACATTTTCATCTATATTTAATCTGTGATAAGTAACATAATAAAATAGTTCGATATTATCAGGAATAGGTAAGCTACCATTTAGATTGAAGTAATCTATGGCTTCAATGTCTTGAATGCTATTAAAGCCTTCCTGTTGTAAATTGGTGTAAATAGAAAAAGCAGCCTCGTCCGCATCATCGACGCTAGCTGCTTTTATTGATCCACCGTAAAAACTGCCCTCCTTTGTCTTAATTGACAATACATAGTTGCTCATATGTACTTCCCATTTTATATAAATATAAATATTAAGTTAGGAAAACAGCATTACTATTTTTTTTATCCGTCACAAGACAAGCAAGATAGATCAGTTGCTTTGGCTGCTATATCTCCTCTTAATACTGATTCTGTTCTCATGTAATAAAGAGTTTTTACACCTTGCCTCCAAGCTTCTAGGTGGACGGCGTTAATGAATTTTGGATCCGCTTGTGCAGGAAATGCTAAATTCAATGACACCGCTTGATCTATATATTGTTGTCTTACTCCAGCTTGTTTAACTAAGTCCAATTGATTAATTTCTTTGAAAGTTTTAAACACATCTTTAACTGTATATGCTTTTGTTTCAAAATCCTCCTTAGAAATTTCAGAAACCTTTGTTAATTTGCCATCGAGATAACACCATTCATCTAAGAAATCTAATCCCTGAACTGAACCAGCATCTTGTAATATTTGGTCCCAAACTTGTTTAGTGTTATAACCAATATGATCCAAAACCTTTTCTAATTCATTGTTCTTTCTAATAAACGTTCCTTTTAAGGATTGTTCGGTAAACAAATTAGAAGCCCACGGTTCAATTCCAGCACTAACATTTCCACTTAGCTTAGAATTAGAAACTGTTGGTGCAATAGCTCTAAGATGGGTATTTCTATAACCACTCTCTTTACACCACAATGGTTCTCCATATTCTGTTGCTAAATCTCTACTTGCCTTTTCTGATTCAATTTTAATTTGAGAAAAGATTTTACGGGTTTCAAATTGTGCTCTCAACCCCTCAAAGGGGATACCTCTTTGTTGAAGGTAGGTCGCCCATCCTAACGTACCAACGCCGATGGCGCGGCCCTTCTCGGCTGATCTAACAGCATTTTCAAGGCCTTTCATATTCTTAGCTTTCTGGATAAACTCTTCCAGTACGCCGTCCAAGAACCAAGTAGCAGTATAAATCAAATCAGTGTCTTTCCATTCATCATATTTTGCCAAATTAAGAGAACTTAGGCAACACACAAAAGAATGTTGTTCATCGGTATGTAAAGCAATCTCTGAACAAATATTTGTCATGTGTACCTTCAACCCATTCTTTTTATACATTTCAGGATTACTTTTATTAACATTACCCTTAAACATAATATAAGGCTCACCTGTTGCTTTTCTCTTTTGTAACAATTTACCCCACTTCCTTCTTGCCTCTACGTCACCTTCTTCTAATTTACGCATAAAGCTGTCGCTAATGACGGCGCATTGATGTAAATTCAAAGACTGTCTATTAACATCTCCCTTTGGTTCTCTGATTTCTAACCATTCTTCAAAATCAGGATGATCAATTTTGATGTTAACAGAAGCAGCGCCTCTTCTAACAGCACCTTGATTCGTAGCTAAAATAGTAGAATCATAAATCTTACAAAATGGTACAACACCATCTGAAGTGCCATTGTTGGTAATTTTAGCACCAGCAGGTCTAATCATATTGATACCAATACCTACACCCCCACCATGTTTAGCTAGCATCATTAATTCAAGGTTCTTTGAACCTATCTCGTAGATACTATCGCCTACATCAATACCAAAACAACTGATAGGTAAACCTCTATCTGTACCAGTATTCGCTAATACAGGTGTTGCAAGATTTAACCAACCTCTCCAAATATAATCGAAGAATTTAGTTGCTAAATGTGGTTTGTTCAAACGTTTGGCAACAGTTGTAGATACGCGCCAATAAGCGTCTTTTGGTTTTTCACCTTGTAGAAGGTATTCTTTAGAAATGGTTTTTACATAGACTTCGGTATTACCCCATTCAGGGAAGTCAACTCCAACTTCCCAACCGAACTCTGCTCCATGATTTATCATATTAAAATATATTTTTAGTAAAAATAATTAGTACAGTTAAAAATTAACGATGAAAAAAATTTATTACCATAATCCACTATCCCAATCTTCACCTTCATTTGCCTTACTATAATCAGTAGGTCTTACAGCAAAGAAATCAGTGTGGGTCAATCCACCAGTGAGATGATAAAACCAATCTAATTCTGATGCCTTTTCTTCGTTATATTGGAATTGTGCTTTATATCCTAATTCAATCAATTTTTCATTTGTTCTTTTAATAATAAAATGTTTTAGATCTTCCTTTTTCAAATTATCTAAATCCCCTTGCTCAAACATTTTATCAATAAAACTATGTTCCAATTTAATAATTAAATCAGCGGCTTCAAAAATAGATTGTTGAGCTGCATCTTTCAATTCGGGAAATTCTTCACACATATGTTTAAACAATTGGCACCCCATTTTTGAATGCAAAGATTCATCACGAACACTCCATTTCATTTGCTGCCCGATACCTTTTAACATATTTCTCATTTGGAATGAATATAGAACTGCAAATGAAGAATATAAAGCAACACCTTCAGCAAAAGCAGAGAAAATGGCTAAGCTACGCCCAACTTCAACTCTTGCTTGTGGATTATTAATTATATCATTAGGTGAATAATCAGCACTAACTTCTGTTAACATTTCAAATCTGGCTTTTGTAGCAGGCTCGTGTAAAAAAGCTTCAAAATCTTCAAGACCTAAAGTTTCATTTAGATATGAATAAGCAACGGCGTGAATAGTTTCCTGTGAACCAAAAGCCATAGCCATCTGCCTAATTTCATGTTTTGGAAACCATTTTGTTACCATTCCAGTCCAATAATCAGATACGGCACATTCAGTTTGAGCGAAACCTAAAAGAATATTTCCTACCAAATGCTTCTCATGGCTTTTTAATTTCTCGTTCCAATCTTTTATATCACTTTGCATTGGAATTTCAGTATGTAACCAAAAGGCTTGCATTTGTTTTAGCCAACCTTCATTATAATATTCTGGATATTCGAATGGCTTATAAGGAACTCTTTCTGTGAATAGTTTACTCATAGTATGTATTTAATTTTTATTTTTTTTGTTAGCTTCTAATGAACTTGTTATATTAAAGTCTTCTATTTTAATTTTGACCTTAGCATTATTAAATATGCAATTTTCAAATTTCAATCGACCCTGACCTAAACGATTTTTCCAAAAGTTTACATTGGCTAATGCTGATATTTCTTGCTCTTCATCTTTACCAACAGTAATCAATACGTGAGCTATCTTTAAAAGGTCAACGGAGCCACCTAGCATCGTCGGTAAGACATCTTTCATACCATGTGAATCCTTTTTACCTTGAATCAAAACCCATGCAGCACAATTGAATTTTTCCTCGCTTATTGAATGTTCTATTTGTCTTAAAACCTCTGGACCAGCCATAAAATCTCTTTCACCATAATCCTTTTCACTTTTAATACAATCTAAATAGTCAATAATAATCAAATCCAATTTATGCCCTAATACTTTCTCGATGTAAAACATTGTTTGTTCAATATCACTCCATTTTGTATTAATAGCATCAAACTTTTTAACAATTAATCTACCACCTGCTTTCTCCCCTTTCTTCAGATATTTTTTGCATTCTAATTCTACAAGTTCTTTGTTTTTATTTTTTCTAGTTTCATTGATTTCCAATCCAGTCCAATGTGCTTGGAATTTAGAAATCAATTGATCTTGAGCACCTTCAAAATAAACGTACAATACTGTCTTACCTTGATTGAATGCTGCACTAGAAGTAACAACAGAGAAAGTGGTCTTACCAACGCCGTAACCAGCCCCTAGAACGCATAAGTCACCTCTTGAAGGCCCACCGCTTAAAGCACTATCGAAAGACACCCCTAGGCCAGTTGAGATAGGAATTCGGTTCATATCATCAACTGTTTTAAATGTTTCGCTATCGAAGATTAACGGTCTTTTTTCTAAGTCATTAATCTCAATAGATTTTCTCACTTTATCAACTGCATCTTCAAAGGATTTGATTTTATTCTCCTTCAATCCTTTTCTAATAGAATCTACTGATGTGAAGAAGTTTTGTTGTTGAACAAAGTTTTTAGCGTTGTTCCTGATATGATCTACGTTTTCAATAACTACGTTTTCAATATCATCTAAGAACTGAAAAAAGATTTCTTTATCTTCTTTACTCTGTGAGGAGTATATTTCCCTAATCGTATCGTAGAAAGGAATACTACGGTATTTTTCGTAATATTCCTTCACGATAGATAAAAGAAACTTTGAAGATGGAAGAAAGAAGTGATTGCTTTTTAGAATAGGTAAAATTGTAAGACCAAAATCAACATCTCTGTAAATTTCCTTTCCTTTAAGGATTCGCCGTCCAATCACCTGATTCCAAAACTTAATCTCAAACCGTTCACCGAAAAATGAAAGGTTTTCATTCATTGTATCCATAATAAATTTCTTTTGTAAAATAAAAAAATAACAATTGAATAATAAAATTAGAGTTGATAACTATTTACACAGAAAGTGTTTTTAACACCAGTGAAAGGAGTGAAAAATCTGTTTGTGTAATAATTCAAAGATAACAAGTCTTTCAACAAACTTCTAATACCTTTAAAATTAGGACCATCTTTCCAAATAGGGAGAATAGATAGTTGAGGAACAGCGTAGAAATCATTAGCATTAATTTCTTGCTGATAGATTACCCTTACTTCTTTTTCATCCGTTAGTTTACCTTGATTTCTCACTGATGCTGAATGGTCAACTAATTTAAAGATGTAACGTGAATTTGGGTTTTGGTTGTTGGACGGCGAAATTCCATTCTCATAATTTTTGTAAAGATAATCCTCTGTAATACCTCTCATATAATCATGGAATAAACCAGTAATCTGTTGAAAGGTGTGAACAATCTCTACTGAATTTTCAACCGCTAAATCAGGATTGCCAAATTCTTTAGGTGTGGCAAAAAAATTCAACATAGACATCTCTTGTGCTGTTGAACCATCATAGTAAATCAAGTGAAAAGTAAATTTTGTAGTAAACTCTTGATTTTCTTTCATAAATCAAATTTTGTTTGTTAAAAAATATGGTTGAATAAAAAAGTTTAAATCTCCATCGAAATCTAAATCTGTTACTATTTGTTTGTATATCTCTGTGCCTTTAATCTTATTTATAAAAGCCTTCTTATCAAAATTCAAGAACTTAATATTTGCTATTTCGTCCTTACAATCTTGTGTCACAAAGGTACTACTTTTTAGATTAATTAGTGACTCTGTGAGCAAAAATTTTTCATCTTTTTCTAAAAATTCTATTAAGGTCCCTAAACGCTTTCCTTTCTTATTTTTCTCCCTTTGTTTATAACAGTATTCAAGTAAACTTGTTCTGTCATATTCTCTTCTAACAAACATAGGGATTTCTTTAACAATCGACTTTTCAGAGAATCCATTAGCACCTACAATATTATCAGATTCATCCCCCATAATAACCTTTCTTAGTAATATATTCTTGGGATTGTAATCAAAATAATATTCAAAATTTTCAGAATTAATCAATAAGTTTTTTGGATACAAGAAGTCACCAGTCTTTATCCTATTCATATAATAAACATATACTGTCTTATCAACTAATTGAAAATAATCGTGATCGTTAGATAATATCAATATATTTTCCTTATCCTTATTTTGCCTAACGTATTCTGCAATGCAATCATCTGTTTCAACAAATTCATGTTGGTATGAAACTACACCCAATAGCTCCATTAATTCTTTTAAAACATTTATTTGATTGTAATAAGGATCAATACCATTAAAAAACCTTTTACGTTTTTCTTTATACTGTGGATATAATTCCCTTCTTAGTTTTCCACTTTCAGGGCCATCCCAAAATAAAACGGTTTTATTAATTTGATACGTGTGATTATTTACATTCTCATTTAATATACCTCTTAGCTTTTTTAAGAACCCCCAAACAGCATGAATATTTTGTTTTTGGAGGGCGTAAGATTTTACGCCCTCGAAAACAATCTTGTATAAGTTAGTTGCGTCTACAACCAAAGTAGCTCTATTCTTCATTCTCGATTATTTCTAAGTTTTCAGAATTATGAACAGCCAACACATTTTTGAAATACTCTACAATGGATTCTTTATTCTCCTTCTTATACTTATCAAAGTCATCACTATTAATAAATCCATGTGGAGTTATCAATAAACTACCTTCACTGTTAATCCCAGTAAAATGATTTTTTAACATCCGTAGTCTTGTTTCTTTAGCTAATACTACCGTCTGCCCATTAATTGTATAAGACTTAGTTTTTAATGCCGCTTCTAATTTACCACCGCAATAAATCTTAACACCCATATCGTAAGCAAAAGCTAAACCGCCTGTTTCCGTTGGATTAATAGAACCACTTCCTTGACTTAACCTCAAGATAGATACAAAAGTAATAGAACGCTTGTATTTTTTATATCTTGAATTAGTAACCATTGGCTCAATGAAACCAGAGAAATAATTCTTATGTACCTTAGCATTGTGCATAGGTAAATCCATATTATCCTCTTCGATTTTATTCATAGCCGCCTCACACTTCAATTTATTAATACTATCAACAAAGAAACATACATCGTAAGGGAAATTCTTCTTTTCATCTAATACATCATTACAGATACTAATAATGTATTTATACATTTCTTCTAGGTTTTCAAAGCCGTCCTTAAAAAGAAAAAAGCCTTGGTCCCAAATCTTTATTAACTCACCTGTTTCTTCATCTACTTCTTCTCTGAAATCACAATCCATACCCATAAATTTAGCGTGGTGGAAAGAAAACTTTCCCTCTGTGGAAATGATGACAGGTAAAATTTTCTTCCGTTGACATTCAATAACACCTTCTAATAACAATGTTGTTTTACCCGTATCTGAATAACCAGAAATAGATATACAATTTGACATAGGAAATCCTTCAAAACCTAATGCCTTTTTTACTGGATCTGAAAAATAAATGTAACTAAAGGGTTTTTGTGGTTTAGGTTGGTTTTTTTCTGATCTTTTATACGTAGATAAAAAATCAAGAACCTCACCTTCTTTGGGTTCGATATTTGAATTTTTTTTAGCCATAACTTAAAATTTAAGAAAAAAATGGGGGCAAAACAATTTTATTGTCTGCCCCCGAAAATAAGTAAAAGTAGTGATTTTAATTAAAATGGAAGTTCGGAATCATCTGATTCATATCCATCATCTTCATATGAAGAATCCTCAATCGCACTTGAAGTAGCAGCGGCGGTTACAATTGGAGAAGTAACCTGTTGACCGAGGTTCAAATCATCTAATTCAGACCCAATTTTGAAATAACGATACTTGACTGTACCATCTTGATTGGTTCCATTTGGAACAAGTTCGTAACCCAATTCTTTGATATGCGCTAAAAACAAATCGTTAACAGCTGAAATCAAATATTGTGTAATGAACTTTTCATAAAAGTTATCCATGCTAACACGAAGAATGTCATTAGAACCTTTATGTTCTTCCAAAATTGAAAGATATTTTTCGTTCCAACTGTCGTGCTTAACATAAGAATTGTCGGTAGGATTACCGAAACGGTCGCGAATCACATTATCCCCTTGCTTAAGGAAGATATTGAAGATTTTTTTACCTTTAATTACGATAGGAGTTTTGTAATTAGATTCTTTACTTCTAGCTGGAATAACACTAATTGAAACCATCTCATTAGAGGATTTATCAATGTTACTCAACTTTGAAATCATCTCTTTACCTTTCAAAGAAAAAGCCGTTTTTACAATATAAGTTGCTCCAACTACTTTTCCGTTTTTAGGATTGTTCGGATCATCTGATTCAAATGGATTGTGATAAGTAGCATTTGGATCAAAAAGAACGATTTGGATCTTCTTAGAAGGCTTGTTGTTAATAGTTTCCTGAATAACTGAAACTGATTTCAAATAGCCGCTAACAGAAGTGTCATTTGGAATATTGTAATATTCCTTCCCACCAGTCATGTTCATAATTCGGCTGTTACGCTTCATCTCATCATCAAGAAGAAGAACGCATCGAAAATGAACAGTGTCATTAACACCTTTTACGTAATCTTTATCTTCTGAAGATAAGGTATTACTGAAAAGGTTTAGTACGAAAGTTTGGTACCCTACAAATGGATTTTGTGAACTGTTTTGTTTTTGCTGATTTCCTAACATAGTAACTTAAAATTTTTGTTTGTGTATAATGTGTTGTAATTATGATGCAAAGATAAGGTATTTCTTTCGAATAATCAAAATGTTTTTTCCACTTTTTTTTAAAAACTTTTTCTGACAGTATTTTCGTTATAGCCTTTCATAACATCAGATTGCTTTAAAACGTATTCTTGATCCTTTTGTTCAACATTTTCAGGAAAATTTTCATTATTATTTAATCCCGCGTTAGCAATAGCGTACTTGTTTTTATCTTCTTGAGAAGGAACCCAATAATCAGTTAATTTAACATTATAAGGGAAGCTACTCAAAGAACGCATTTGTAATTGTTCAATTGGTGTAGGAACTCTTTTCTCCAATTCAGAATTAACCTTAGAAATAGTTTCTGCTGTTTTGGATTCAAGATTATCAATTCTACTACCTAAATCTTTTTTCAAAGAGTCGTTATTGTTAATTAGTGTATCTATCTTAGACAATAAATCCTGAACTGTTTTATTAATTTCATCCTGCTTTAATACTAAACCTGTTACATCAACTTGAACAGTATTATCGTCTGGTTTAACTTCAACAGGAGGCATACCATCGGCGTTAGCATCAGGTGCAAGAGAATCTTGCTTTTCTTCTCCCTCTGCTCCTTCTTTTTCTTCACCTCCGTCACCTTCTGCTCCAGCAGGATTCAACCCTAAGATGTCATCTATTTCATCTTCTTTTAGGAGTTCTTTTGGTCCTCTGCCATAATAATTGTAATTGCTGATATAATCAAATCTATTCATGGTTATAATTAGTCGTTTAATAATTGTCTGCCGTCTTCAACTAAAATTGTCTTTTCTACAACTTCAACTAAGCCGTCATTTTTTTTATATACTTTTTTCTTTTTTGCATTAACATTTTTTTGTTCATCTTCTTTGAAGATGTCAGGATTATTCAAATACTTACTTAAAAAATTTTTCATAATATGATATTTTATTATAAATATGTTAAAATTTTAATTATTTGCAACAATGTTTCTTAATTTATCTAAGAAAGGATAAAATGCAATAGGTACAAAATCATTGGTTGGTTCTTGTTTAACTCTACTTGAAACTAAGTTATAAAATTGATTATTATAAAATATTCCAACATGTGTTACCACTGAAATTTTAAAATTGTCGCTTCTTAATGACCTATTATTATTTGTTAATATATTTTTTCTATTGTTTTTATTTGGGAAATTAGTGGTTGAATTCATTGATTTATAAGCTTCCCCTTTAAAATGAGAATTTAATGTGTAGCCAAACAAAAGGCTACCGTTTGGAACTCCCTTCTTTACAAGATCGTTGTTAGACCAATTATCCAATTTATCGTTAACAGTAAAATAAGCCATTCTACCGTCTTCAGGTAATCCCATAAACCAGTTCCAAGCGTCTCCAATATTTTCTGCGTCACCTACTCTATATACACCTAATTGCTCAAGAGCTGTCCTTGTCCATCTAGCACAAACATTATCCCCTAAACCAAAAGTATTTACATTATTATCAGTGAATAATGTACGTAAAAACAGATTAAGATCATCCGTAGTTACTCTAGTAGAAACACTAAATTTAGCGAAAGTATCTTTAAAATCTACTATAAATAAAGTATTAATATCAATTAAACCTGCATTAGGTCTTCCTGCGCCTGTTTGTTGAATTTCCCGAATCAATAATGAATCTATATTCGCACTATTAGTATTTGCTGTTCCTCTATCTATACCATATGAATAATCACCTTCATTATTAAATGGTACTGTCAATTCACTTGAGCTTATAGTGGTAGATAATTCCAAATTTAAGAAGGTTGTCATTTTATCAATGACTGGGTAGGTAAACTTTGAAATTCGCCTTCCACTAAAAGTAGTTGTCATATTATTAGGCGTAATCTCGTGTTTAACGCTAGTAATCATATGCGCTCCATGGAACAGTGGTACATTATCTAATTGAAAATATTGTGTAGGTAAAATTTGAGTATTACCTAAACATTCAACAGTAGTGGAATAACTTCTAACCGCATAAACATTATATAAATCCATACCAGTATAAAGGCGTTTTGTCGCACCTTTACCACCAGCAAGCTCATTTAATACTAAAATAGATTCAGCTGTCTCACGGTGTTCTTCTTGGCTTACTTCTATCCTTTTAAATATATTTTGATTTTGGTCAGCATAAGCAACCCTAAAAACACTTAAATTATATTTAGCTAAATAATCTTTCAAGTCTTCTCCTGTTAATTGAGATTTACCTACTTTTCTATTTAAAATTGATTTAGGTAAATTAGAATCGATTGTTGCATTAGCATTAAAATCAAAACTGTCATTGAAATAACCTACTCTATTATTCAAATCCAAAACCTTACTATTACCTGCTATATATTGGAATACAAAGCAAGATCCACCAACAGGTTTATCAACCGAGGTATTAACATTCTCATTTAAAGTAGTGAAAGGTTTAAACATCTCCATGACATCCTGCTTATCATAATAATTTACAAAGCTAGGAATATTGTAAACATTAAAATTATTATCCTTTAAAACCCTTGACATTAAGAAATAGATATTACCATCCGTTTCATTAGCATAAATCAACAGAGGTTTTGGATTAAGTACCGCTTTATCCCCAATATCAGACCATGTTCGATCAATGAAATAGCAATGGTCGATAAGTTTCTTTTTAGTGTTGGTTTTTCCATTTACGAAATAATTGGCAAAATTATAAATTTTGCCGTCCACCGTACTATAAGACAACCATTTATCATAGATATTTTTTAAGTGTTCATAAATCTGAATCTTAATGTTTTTATCCGTTATTATAGCATCTATTTCATCTTGCCTTATCTTTTGCTTTTCTGTTAATTTAACATTTGCATATTTTTTAACACTGTTAATAAAATTAGTGAGATATTTGTTTATAACATTAGAATTAGGTTCAACAATAGGTTGCTTAAACAATCCCCTAGGAGAAATTATAGCGACTTCTTTGAAAGCTCTGATTCTATTTAAAATGTTATCAAAAGCGATTTCGTATTCACCTACACTATTATCAGTTCGTGGGTTATATGTTACATAATTATAAACATAATTACTAAAGCCATTTTTATATTCTTCTGTAAATTTTTCAAAAGCTGATATAAAAAATTGCGCGCCTCTTTCCGATAATAAATTATCAAATTCGCTTTTAGGCACCCAAGCTCTATTATATCTAGCATCATAATCCCCTACATTATTATATTCTGGGTCAGATATAACATCGCTGACTAAAAAATTATAACTATTCTCATGAATTAATTGACTGTGTTTTAATATTCCACCTATGTAAGCAATATGTAATTCAGTCATGTTTAGGATACAACTAAATTTATTAGCGTACTCTCTAAAATAAAAATAATCTTTATAACCGATTGTTTCTAAAAATAGAAATGCCTTTGCTCTATCATTGTTTTTATGATAATAAAATAAATCGAATATTTTTACGTATTGTTTATATTGTGTTAAACTTCTACCTATTTTTAACCTTGCGTTATTAGCTTTGTCACCTGAAATATTAGCAGTTGCGGTATCAGTTCCAGCTGATCCCCTAGGCGTTCCATCTATAACGTTTAAATTAAACATCGCAGTTATAGCATTACGGCTATTATTTGAAACTGATTTTAAATAGTTATTAAGTTCATCGTTATTGAAAGAAACAGTCAAATCAGCTTCTATGCTATTAGTATTTTGATTAAAATAAAAATAATCTGGATTTATTAAATTTCTAAATATGAAATTTTGAACAGTTTTATTATCAGAAAAATAGGTGTTTATAGATTTAGATAAAGATTTGCCAGAATAATCTGCTCTATCCCCAGCTAAATAACTTAAGTTATCATTGTCAATAAAAGATATATAAGGTTGATTTAAAGGATCATCATTATATAAATAAGGTGTTATAACAACATCATCATTTGAAAAATCGTAATTTAACCCTGCACTTACAAATGTTACAGGGTCTAGATTATTTATAAAATTTAAAATCTTCTGATTTTCTATTTGATCTACAAAATAAGCGGCTTCTACTTCTGAATAACTTATAATATAGCTTTCACCATTAAAAGGATTATAAATACTATATGAATAAAGTATTCTTAAGCGATTTAATAATTCTTTAAATAAATCGCTTAAATTTGAATCCCCGTAATTAAAGTTCTCACCTGAAGTAAAACCATTATTCCTATAATCTAAAATATTTATAGGAATCCATTTATATATATTTGTAGGACTAAATGAATATGGATTCTCTGGTATATCAAATAATTCATTTGAGGTAAGCCCTTTAATTATATTATTCACTATTTGTAATTCTGGAAAATTGGGATTATTATTTCCAACTATATCCCCTAACCATATTCTTTCTCCATTAGTATCAAACACCGCAGGAAAAGGATAAATTTTATTATCAGATAAAGGAATATCAGTGGATCCCTTTTGAGAATTACCTTGTATTGAATAATAATCTCTCAATCCTTGAACCCTAATATCACCGATACTTTCAGCCTTTACACAAGTTTCGTATAATATATTTAAAAATATATCAACATTACCGAATATTATTTCAAATACATTATAAACAGTTGGGTTAAAGCCAATATCTGTTATAAAAGCGTTGTTTAATTGATCTATTACCCCTTCCTCTAATGTTTTTTTTTCTTCTTTTAATAATTTTAATTTATTATTAATTTCTTCTCTATAGTCATAAAAATCTAATACCTCAAATACTGCTTTACCTTCATTGTATTTAAAAGAACTGAATTTACTTTTTATGATGTTTATATTATTTTGATAATACGATAAATAACTTTTATTTTCTCTACTCTTAATTACATCATCTATGTCTTTCAGTAATTCATCATTTATATCCGTTATACTTAATCTTAATGAAAGGTTGTTAAATACATTAATAGTATCGTCAAGGGAAAACTTACTTAAATCTGGATATTTTTTTAAGTTTAAATTTACTACATTATTATAATTTTTACGATATTCATCTGTTAAATCTAGTACTTCAAATATAACAGAATCTAAATCAACATGGTATAAACATATATCTCTAAAAAAAATAATCCCTTCACCCGTACTTAATTTATCGTAATTTATATTTAAACCAAATGGTGATGATATTAATTTGGACGGCGAATTTAACAATTCTGAATATTCTTCTAGTATCGAAATTAATGTATTAATAATTTTTATTGAATTATAATCAACATCTTTTTGCTTGAATTTTTCAGTATAATTAGCAATTTCAGTGTATTTTATTAATAGTTCTGTTATTGAAGATAACCCAATTGATCCATCTTTTTTAACGTAATTTTTTAAATAATCTTTGCCTGCACTGGTAACATTCAAAGCCATTACATATTTTGTAATAATATCAGACAAAAATGAAAATTGATAACCTAAGAACTTACAATTAATAATAAAATCGCTTTTGTCTTCATCAAAAGAGGCTTTAAAATCAATCATGTTTAAATAGTAAGTAGTAGGCCGTCCATAATAACCTTTAACTGTTAATTCATAAATTGGATAAGGTAGTCTAAAAAATGAATTATATTTTGATATGTTTTCATATCCTTCGCCATCAAAATATTCATAATTATTAAAAACAGCTGAACCCTTAACATCTACAAAATCAATCTCTACTTTCGGAGGTGTCATCATCGCAGCTTCAATAGATATTCTAGTAATGCCTAAACCTTCATGGTTAGTTTCATTCAAACCTATGTTGGTATAATTGGTAGTTAAATATCCTGTTTTACCATCAGCCTCATTTTGACTGGAAGTAGCAATAAAAGAAATAGAATCAGCTTCCCTACTCTTAGAAGAGTAAACATTATCAGAGGTAATAACACTTCTATTTTGAGGGAAAGATCTTAATCTAACGAAGATAAACAAGTCTTCAGGGTTAACTGAAACATTATCTGTCGGATTAGGGTCAACCACATAAGTAAAGAATGGTGTTTTGCCATCAGGCCCTAATCCACTGTTTATAGCATCTACATTATAATTATAATTACTTAAATTGGCCATTAATTTTATTTTATTTAATTTGTAAAATTATGATTAACAGTTAGTTACAAGCAAAAAAATATGCTTTTGGGTTTTCGACACTGTTATATAATAATTTACTAAAAGCATATTTGTCTTAGTTGTATATCTATTAGAAATAACAATAAAAACAAAATGGAAATTTTAATGCTTTTTTTAAAATAAATATTATTTCTTACTATTTGTATCTTATTGATTAATAGTTAACTACAAGCAAAAAAATATGCTTTTGGGTTTTCGACACTGTTATATAATAATTTAATAAAAGCATATTAGTTTTCTATATATTATTAATAATATAGCTTCAATTTTTCCACTTCGTTTATCCATCTTTGAAGCGCATCTTGATATGGAAAAGGGATAATTAAAATTGCGCCATCTGGTATTTCATCTTCATTTTTACAAATAGTGGAGTTAGCCATTAAAATTAGCCTTCCTCCAAAGGGATTCGAGTAGAACTGTTCAGAAACAGTATCCATTCTATCACTTAATTTATTCCACACATAAGTTAAATCACCGTTTTTAGTTGGTAATTTAACAAAAGGAATATCAGACATCTTCTCACCTACTTTGAAAGGTGTATAAAAATTATAATACATATTTTTAACCTATTTGACCGTTATTTGTAATTAATGGTGAAACTATTGTTTTTTGTACTATTTCATTATAGTCTCTTGATCTTTCAATATCAGTTATTTTTCCTTTATCTATTTCTGCATCATTTTTTATAGGCATTTGATCTTTAACAATATATCTTGATGTACTTTCGCCATTTTTAGATTTAGTTACAACTTTTTCTATTGTTGAAGATCTAGGGTCAAACATATTCATAGAGGAATAGAAATTGAACGATAAAGCATTTTGTAATCTATTGATTGGGCCTGCTAATGATTGACCGCCTAAGAAAGTAATTTGCAAAGTAATTTTAGCTATCATAGGCGCAACAAAACCTTCAGGGTTTAAATCCCATTTAATTCCACCTTCTCCTTCAAAATCAATTGACATGCTATTAATTAGTATTTTACTGTAATAAAAATCACCAATTTTTAATATGCAGATGGGTGGACGGCCAAATGCTAAATTTGTAATATTATCCACCCCGTCAATACCTATATTCCTTGATTGCCTAGTACATTGATGTAAGAAATTCAATCTACTATTAAAGCCTTCAGGTGTCATTGAATGGAAAGCTGGATGAAAATATTTAATCTTCTCTGAAATAGTTTTCAAATGTTGTGGTTCGTATGTCTCCAAATATTCAAATACATCACATTCTCTAATATCTGCTAACATGTCTAATAATTCCGAATTCTGATCTTCAATTATTTTTGGATTAGAATTAACTAAATTAGCATTTTGGTTTAAATTGTCGTCAGCTATCACATCGTCGACACTTTTATCATCCTCTGGATCATCCACTGGAGTATCTATTTGAACACTTGCAAATATATACACAGACCTTGCCATTACAGCTAATTTATTATCCCTTGCTACATCATCTCCTGTATTAGGGGACATTGTATCTGATACACTTACTGGATCATTAAAATAAACAGAATTAGCTAAGTCACCTATATCGTTATTTGCTTTATATTCGTTGAATTTTTTTATCAACCATAGTCTAGCATTAGCTGCTCTATCAAGAGCTAATTTATCATTAGTTGTATCAATAGGTTTAGCTTTACTTGATGAGCCAATAACATCAAAATAAATAGAAGTTAATTTTTTTTCGTTAGCTAAATCAATTATTTCTTTAAATTTTTTGTTTATATATGAGTCGTCAAAAAAATCATCGTTTAAGTTGTAATTTGTCCTATTTGCATAAGGTACACTTGTTGTTTTATCTCTCTTAACTCCTTTATAATAAGTATAATCTAAACCAGCTGGTTGATATTTTGATTGATACCCAACATTATTTTTTATATCACCTGTTCTTGTTGGAACTGTTGATATATTATTAGGGAAATATACTCTTACCACATCTACAACTTCAGTTGTATCATTGCTATTGTCTACATTTTTTTGTTTTTTTTGTTTGTTATCTTTAATAGGTTCGGTTGTTACTTTTACTGCTGGTTTATTACTTTTCTTTTTATTTTCATCGATTAAATCTATATTACTTCTTTTTCTTTTTGGTAAAGAAAGCGCTTCATCTATTGCAGATATATCTCCCTTAAAATATCGTTCCCACAATTCATTTCTTTCACCTCTTAACTTGTTTACTATGGCTGGATAGTCTACAATCATGGTAAAACTTAATGAACCAGTTCTATCTGTATTATTATAAGAATAAACGTTTTCACCTCTACCAATAAAGCTATGTGTTTCCCAATTAACTGAAACTGATTCACTAAAAGTTAAATCATAAGGTGGAAACCACATTACTCTTCCTTTATGACCAGATAATAAATCCCCTCGCCCCTTTTCACAGTCTTCTAATCCACTTGTAAAACCTTCCCAAGCAAGATTCTCAATAGAGAACATATAATTTCTTATATTTTCGTTTATTCTAGAACTATAAGTAGGAGCAAAATTCAATAAACCATTATTTTGTAAAACACTATAATATCCAAGATCTCTTTCTAAACCCCTGCTAGATATAGCTCTATTTAATTTAGTGTATTTTCTTTCCTTAGTAAAAACTCTAAAAAAATCACCCTTTGAAACTTTATAAGGTTGATTCCCTGGACCTTCATTTATAGCTCTTTTCCAGTCTGCTTTTGCTGTAACAGCATCACCTTTGGAAATCGTAACTTGCTTCCCATTCTGTATAATATCAAAGCTTGTTTGAACAGAAGATATAAATGGACCAAGCTTATTATCCTTAGTTGAATTTACTATTTCTTTTGTTTTGAATAATAAAGATTTTCTATCAAATTTATTTTCAGTCGTTGCATCCCATATAGCTTCAATGTTGTTTTGATTAGTTTTTGAATTTTTTCTTTCATCTTCAAGATAGAAAAAATCTTCTGGTGAGCTAATTAATTTAGGATTAGCTTCATTTTTTATGGTTGAATTAACTCCATATATAGAATTATAAGATTTTTCCGTATACTTGAATCTTTTTATTTGTGTACCTAATTTGTCTGTAACAAATTCAAAATCATCAATAACAACTGTTTCAGCGTTAAAGTCACTTAAATTAGTGAAGGGCTCTGGTGCATTAGAACCAATATAAACGTATTGGTTATCTTTTACAACATATTCACCTTTATCGTTCTGTAATGTAGGTGTATACCCGTTCTCATTTTCAAGTGTTTTTAAATGAGTATATAAAGCTTCTTTTTGCCCTGCACCTGTGTATTCTAATAATATTTTAGTTTGCTCCGCTTTTGAGAATTCAGATTTTCTATTAATATTAAAAGCATCATCAGGTAAAAAACTAAATGGAACATAAGATCCAGTTAATTTTTCTAAAAATAAACCTACTTTTCCAATAGCACTTTTAGGAACTGTAATATCATATGGTAATCTCAATGGATTACCATCCTGTAACAATCTGAATGGGTTAGTCTGTAAATATTCACTAGCTATCTGACCAACATTATTGCTCAAATTTCTTCTAAAATGGTCGCTTAACGCATCGGAAGCAATAAGACCTAACTTAGTATCGGTAGTCTTCAAACCGTTGAAAATAGACAGTGTATCGAATACTGTAGAAGTAGATTGAATTCTCCTAATATACTCTAAATAATTAGTTTCTTGCTCTTCAAATGGTGGGCAAGGCTCTAAACCAATAAATTGATATTCTGGGTTAGCATATAAATTACAAGGAATAATATCTCTATAAAAACCTTCAGAAACATCTGATATTGAAGGCATATCTATAACAGATATGTCTCCAAAATCAACGCTCCTAACTTCAAATATTTCAGGTCTAGTTAAGTTTAAATCGTATAAATCATCTAAATAATTAGCACCTATTTCCAACGGATCAGGAGAATAGTTTAAGGGATTCCCATTAAAAGGAATACGTGCTTCTTCAAAGAAACCATCAAGACCATATTGTGTGTCAATATTCTTTTTTGCTTCCGAAGTAGGATATAATATTTTGCTTTTATCGTCTTCCCTCTTATTTGTAGCTATTAAATCTAACAGAGTTTTACACATATTCTCTTATAATTCTTATTGTAATAAATAGAAGAATATAAAATTTATCTACCTTATTTAGATGGTCCTGTGTTTCTACCACCATTTGAATTAGTACCTCTAAGTAAATCTTCCATATCTTTTTTAAATTTATTATCTTTATTTAGATCTACTTTAGTAGAAGAGTTACCATTTATTTTAACGTCTATTACAAATGGATCACCAGAAGATGATACCTGAATGTTACCGTTAGTTGTACTAGTTGTTGTATAATTTCCACCTGTTTGTTGTTGGACGGCGTTTGCTGATTTTACATTTTTATCTTGGGGATTAAATGATGGTGCATTTTTTTTAGCTGCTTCTTCTTCCGCTTTTTCTTTCATTACTGTTTGCCATCCACTATGTGATCCACCAAAACCACCGTAATTAACGTATTGACTTTTACCTGATGCCATCTCACTAAATCCTTTTTTCCAATTATCCCATGAAAAAATATCACCTAAAGCATTCCACATTTTATCGAGGTCACGTTCACCTCTAACAAATTCACCTGCATTTTGAGCAACATTTTGTTTTTCTTTATTTGCATTATCAATTTTTTTATATAATTCACTATTAGGATCTTTCAACATTTGATTAAAATAGTTTAAACCGTCCATAGCATTTTTAGTTTCAGCGGCTAAACTTTGTAAATTATTAGAAGATTCAATTACCTTATCTGCAAAATGTTGTATTTTTTCTACCGCAGTTTGATTAGCTGTGGCTAAGGTGTCAAAAGTACTTTGACCTTCCTCTAGTGTTACAGCACTTAATTTTAAAATTTCTTGTTCAGTTAAATCTCTAACAGCTTTCTTTTGACCGTCTACTTTAACAGTGGCAACACCTTGTTCAAAACTAGCCATTCCAGCTATTTTTGTTGCATATTCTCGTAAATTAGGTGATAAAGTCTTTTCTATTATATCTTCTTTTTTTGATAATTTAGCTTGTTTAGCTAATTCTTCCACTGATTGACCTGTTATTGTAGAGAAAGCTCTTAATTGACGCATTTCAAGTGGCGAAAGATCAATCATACCAGTCTGCTTATTTAAAGCGCCCATCCCTTTTGTAACTTCCGATAATTTTTCAGTAAATGCTTCTAGATCATTGTTAGCATCATATAATAAACTAAATGGATCTCCTAACTTAGCAAATTCTCCACCTAACATTTGTAAACTTGCCGCAGCTTCTATTGCTCCTTCTGGATTATAAACCTGATCAGCAAAATTAGATATAGACTGCATTTCCATACCCAAGGCATTTGCTTTTTTAACCATTTCGCTTAATCCAGCAACACTGTTTTTAAAATTAAACTTATCTATTAATTTTATATTACTTTCAATGTCGTCAAATACTTTTTTAGTATTTAACCCTAATTTATCAACCTCTTTATTAGTATTATCTAAAAAGTCAAAAGTATTTTCAATTGATGCACCATATAATTTAGTTATACCAAAAAGTTCATTATAGTTTTTACCTAAAGTATTAGAAATTTTTGTCATATCTGTTAATTCATCACCAGATAACATAATATTTCTGCCATAATTTTCAGTAAAAGTTCTATATGTTTCAGTTAATTCTTTTTGACCAAAACCTAAATCTTTTGTTTTACCACCAGCTATTAATATATTTTCTTTAATTTGTTCTGAAAAACCTCCAGCTATACCTAATTGTTTATTAGCACTATTTATAGCCCTTAATGTTTCATCCCAATATTTCATAGTCCCAAAAGGAACATTGAATTCACTTCCTAATTTAATGTTAAAAGTCTGAAGTAATTCACTACTTTCAAGATATTCAGTAACACGCTTACCGATTTTTAACTTCCAATAATCAAAGCCGTATATGTAAGTATTAGCAAGACCTTCAATAATAGGTACAACTTGCTCCATGAGTGTAGACGCTGCATCCATAGTTTTACCTACTTTGGATACAGTTCCAGAAAATTTACCCATGTTCTTACCAAAAGAAGCTAAAGATCTAAATACCGCTGCCCATGCCATATGTTATTATGTTTTTATAATAAATAACGGCCAAAAAAATTATTCATTTTTCTGGCCGTTTTCAATTTTTATATATTCTATTAACTTTTCCAAATGAAATTTTCTTTCCAATATAGGCATGTTTCTAACATCTTCTCTTGTGAAATTACCATATTTTACAAGTAAAAGTAGTTCTTCTAAGAAAACTTTAACATAATCCAGTGAAACATCGAAAATTCTACTACATATCTTTAGATACTCGGAAAAAAAAACTCACTTGTCAGTTCTAAACTTTGTTTTTTCAATTTTCCTGTTACAGGGCTTACTACTTCAATTTCTAAATCAAATGATGGTGTTACATCACTCATATATTTAATTAAGTTATTAGCGTCAATAATATTCATTTGTTTTACAAATGTAGAAATCATCATCTTATCTTTTTCGCCGTCCACCGAAGTAATCAAACGCTCCAGTCTAATAATTTTATTTAAAGCTACGTTTGAAGGCATTTTCATAGCAGCCATTCTAATTTCTATTTCATCTTCTCCCGTCATTAATCTAAAAGTCACTCTTCTTTTAGACTTAGGTAGTAAAAAATCAAATTCGTTATTTTCATTTGGTTTAACGTTGATTTCTTTTAATTTTAATGTAGTTAAGTCAAAATCAGTATATTGGCCGTCTACTTCAATTCTATAAATATTATCCATAGAAACCCTTAAAAAAATCAAAAGAGCTAGTCTATCGCCTAGTAACATTTTCCTAGGTGAAATAAATGGCGTGTGCTCATCCACCATTGTAACCTTCCTTTCTAATAATTTATCAATCATTTCACCAGAATTGATTAAATTAGGTGAAGTCATGATTTCTTCATCTGCCAATGTTAAATGGTAAACTTTAACTTTTTCACACTTATTATGATAAAATTTACCTTCCGATGGTAAAGAAACTATGTCGTATTTAGATTCTGAATACATATTTGTTATTTTTCTTTTAAATATAAGAAAATCAAAATAATTCTAAAAAAATGCCATAAACCGAATAATTCAGTTTATGGCATTTTAAAATAATATATGAAAAAATATTAGTATAATAATACACAATATTGGGGTTGTATGGTAAACGACAACTCTAAAACATCATCTGAATCGTAAGATAAACTTCCACCGAAGTCTACATCACCAGTTAAAATACAGTTTACACATAACCATTCGGAAATTCTAACTCCAGTAGGATCTAACAATTCTAAGTTAATACTTTTAGATGAACCTACATTATAACCCATACGTCCAGTTACAGATTCCGCATGTAAACGAACCCATTCAATTAAACCTTGAGATGTGGACGGCGCAATGAAATCCCTAACAGTAATACCCATATTAGACCAAGTATATGAACCACTCACATAAGTAGAAGTGTTAATAAATTTCATTTCATTTGTAGTA